>Ga0224511_10005092_pt1 | contig 10198 bp, 6 predicted proteins | sample SF_May12_sed_USG_2_FD_169988 | JGI IMG/M metagenome (GOLD analysis project Ga0224511, IMG submission 169988) | Sediment microbial communities from San Francisco Bay, California, United States - SF_May12_sed_USGS_8_1 | ecosystem: Environmental > Aquatic > Marine > Sediment | place: USA... | reverse complement strand
TCATGGCATTTACACAGTAGAACATTTAATGACTTAAGAGATTTACCAACAACATGTTCAATATTTGGTCCGAAGTTACCCGTATAGCTAAGTACAGTGCCAAGGTAGTTAAACTCATTTACAACATTTATAGGCTGGCTATCGTAGGTCCACCTTAAAGATCGTTTGTTTAGTAATGTGTAAGTCCACCCGATTTGCAATAACACTTAGCCCAACTGTAACACGCTAAATAATAACAGTTTATACTTTTTACAATTAGCAACGCCCGCCACTCTTCTATCCTCAAATTGACACAGCGTCTGTACAAAACGTTGGCAAACACGTTGTCTTTGCTCATCTCGTTTGTGCTTTATCATGGATAAATATAGAATATGTCAGTGTGTGCTGTATACATGGAATCATTCTAGAAGGACAATAACGTTGCATCAATACTGAGTATACGTGGTCGGCATAAACGTCCCAGCAACAGAGTAAACACTCTTTTGCGCGTATGGGGCGGCCGGGGTTTCTTACACTATCAGAGAAGCTTTTCTTGTTTTAAACGTAAATGTTGTTGTCTTGACGTTGTCACTCGTTTCCTACCACAATCAACCCTGCCTAAACGCTACCCGAAGGCAATATATCAACATAGAGGTCATCACAAAACAAAGACATCATTCTAAAAAAAAAATGGACATTAACGTATTCAATACGTTTGTTTTAGTGAACGAAATACTACTTATTTTAAATACAGACGTTTTATTTCCAGTCTTTTTATAGTGTACAATAGTTAAGCTTGTGATTTATAGAAACACAGATTTTTTTATCCAACAATGCTATCATAACGCCGCCATGTTATTGCGCGAAGGTTATCGATTTTTTTACGGAATAAAGTCATTTTTAAAGCGCGCCCTTGCCCGAGACGGCCATTATGTATAATGGGCGAATTCCAGGCGGCCGATTTCGCAAAATACAGGAATAATTCGCGTAATGGCCTTGCAGACCTGTCAAATTTGTTACTATATATAGCAAAAAGTTATTAAATAGAGGTTAATGACTATTTGCCACGTGATAATCAACCGAAATGTCTATAATGGTCTGAGGACCGAAGGACCGAAGGACATTATTGACTCGAGGGTGATTACCGCATAATGGCGAGCTGCAGCTAATAATCAACGCTTTTCATACGTTTGATTTAGTAGAAGAACTACTGCTTTCTTTAAAACACACATTTTATGGACAGTTCCACAACTATCACTGATGCTCATTTATAACAGTACAGGGTCAATTTTAATCCGATGGAATAGGGATATATTGTCAGGTGACAATCTGACCTAATACATACAATAGAATGTATACTTCCTGTTTGTGATATACCTGATCCCATGAACAATGGATTTCAGCAATAGTAGGCGGAGATTAAAAAATTGTGGAACTATGCATTTCTCCTGTGTTTCTCATTTACGGTGGTTAACCTTGTGTTTTATAGACAAAATGTTTATTTTATTTAACAACGCTAACATAACGTCGCTATTTTATTTCGCGAACGTTATTGATGTTTTTCGCACTCAGAATAACGTAATAATGCATAATGGGCGAGTTGTAGGCGGCCAAAATCGCATAATACGGCAAAAAGTCGCGTAATGGCCTTGTCAACTTGACAAATTTGTTACTTTATGTAGTAAAACACGTAGGCCTATTAATGTAAAGTTGTAATTGTGTTGTTTGTTGATAGTTCTGCTATTACATAGACATTGTAAATTGCTTTACATTCAAATTCCGTGCTATGTCTAAATATAAAAGGCCAACTACAATCATGACTATTGCGCAAGCCCTGCTCAGCATCATACACTTTTTTCATTAAAAGTTGGAAAATTTATAAAATATTACTAAGGGGCCTCAGGCCATTATGGACATCTTTGGGTGATTTTCGCATAATGGCGAGCTGCAACAAATTATAAACGACTTTAATACGTTTCTTTTAGTGTAACAAACACTACCTACTTTAATAGCACTGGTTTTATTTCTCGTCTTTTTCTAATTTACGATTGTAAACAAATGTTTGATTGACATTTTTTTCAACCAACAACGTTATCATAACGACGCCAATTTTTAATACGCTAATGTGAATGATGTTTTCGCTAAATGACGTCATTTTGCGCGGTGTTGCGCGAGAAGTCTATTATGCATTAAGGGCTAGTTGTTGGCGGCTAAAATAAAACGGGGAAAAGTCGCGTTATTGCCGCGCAGACCCTTCAAATCTACTATATGTAGTAACAAATGTATTAAAAGGCATCTTATTCACTACCGTGGGTATTTGATTTTCATACGCAATTGCAAAAATACAATAAGTGTGACCGCCTGACAATTGTTGTAAACTCTTGTTCTGAAGTTTAAGTTTTGAAAAACAGGACCATAATTTAAAACAACAGAATGGAAAGTTCATTGTTTGGTTCAATATAAGTACTAACATAATACACTCTCATTTAATGTTAATGTCATTGCAGTGGTCCTGTCTTAATTGCTTTTGATTTTGATGATATTTCCGAAAACTTATTCACTTGACCCCTGTTTGCAACACACACAGATGTGTTTGGTTAGAAAACACATATACCCTTTTCTGCCCCATATTGAATGGTATCTTAATCAGCGAAGTGTGTATATAGGCGGGGTTCTATAGCACATAAGTCGTTTACATCATGTTAAGGGTAGCACCGCGGTCGAAGAAAAGGTCGAAATGCTGTACATATTTCAATGTAACTGTCCGCTCAGACTTCGAAACAAGTGGGGTCATAAATAAGTAATCCGCTGATGACATTATTCCTGTGTTTCAGGACAACTTTGGCTGCTCATTCTTATGTTTGGAGCTCAGATACTCATCTCTCTATGTGAAGAGTCATGTAAGACATTCATTGTATTTGTACTAAAACCTGTCAAATTATAGCAGCTAGCTAATGTAACCCATAAGAGTCGCAACATAATTGATAACATGTAACCACATTGGCATCGTGCGAAATAGACGTATAGTTAGTTGTACATTGGTGGCACGCACTCATCTTTTATGTAACCTTAGTCTCATTGTTTACACTAGTTACGGAATGAAGAGTTAACTGAATTAATTGTTTGATATAAATTCTAGAATTAAAATAGGAAATGGGCAACGCACGCAAGACAACTGGAACTGTTATTTAAAATGTATATTTAAAATTGTTTGAACGAAAAAGAACAGACAGCGACCGAAATCTCTTTATATGAAACTAATATAAATTGAAGAGATGTTAAAAAAAGACAGAATGTTGTAAACAATGTAGATATGTCAAGTTTAAGGGCTTTGTTATTATAACAAATAAATGGGTAAAATATAAATTCAATCAATAATAAAAACAGGATTAATTTTTGAACGACACAATAATGAATGTTTAACTTTTAAAATAAAGCTCGTATTATCTAAACAATCATCAATTATTTAAACCAGAAAACAATTACACCATGTTAACATACCAAACCAGGGATAAAGCAAGATCTACATATCTATGTTAGAGAAATAGGCTGTTCCGAAATTGCTTTTAAAAAGAAAAGTATTTTATGATGATCGTGTAACGGTAAATGAATTTCCATGTAATACTATTTAGACAATTATTTGTTGGGCAATTGTTATACTCAAACTAATGCGTTTACTGAAGGCAACGGACACGGTGACTGGGTTGAAGGAGGCGACAGACGTAGTATCAGCAAACGCAATGGACATTGTGAGTGCAACCACGGTTGGGGAGGTTCTCATTGTGACCATATTAAGTGCCAACATGACGGCGAATCTCATGGTACACACTGTACCTGTATACATGGCTGGACAGGAACCCATTGCGAAGCATGTGGCCAAGGCTGGACAGGTAACCACTGTGACCACATCGTGTGCATCCACGGGACCAGCCACGGCACCCACTGTACCTGCGACAGCGGCTGGTCGGAGACCCATTGTGATTACATTGTTTGTGACCATGGGGTGCCCGACCATCTCCAGTGTATCTGCCAACCAGGGTACACAGGGCTCCACTGTGATGGTATGTTGTATTATATATACGTATGTGTCAATATATTATATATATGTATTGGAAGTAATATAATATGTCCGAATTGTTTTGAAACTGATTTAAATATGAAATGCACTTATACAACAGCTGGCTTGCATAATATACACTACGGTGAACCTTTTTTACTGTCCATACTCTACATAAAATGTATTGAAAAGAAATATGTATTTGCCAATTACAACATACTGTAACATGGTTAGATCATTAACATGCCAGTAGAAGATGCGATTTGCGTATTTATCATTTTCTGTTGTAGCTCTCATAACGACGACGACGACGACAACAACAACCACAACAACAATGGTACCAACAATAACGACGACGACCCCCAAACTAACTACAGCACCAACAAGTATTGATCTTTTACAGGCTAACATAAGATTACTATTGTTTAAAACGGCATGAAACAATTTAGTTCAATAAATATTAGTTAATATATTGTCGGCGCTTACATGTACTTCATTACTATTATTGTACTCGTACATGTATACTCTCTGAAAGACAAATATTAACATTGATATTAACAAATATAAGAAAGGCTGCCTTTAGAAATAATATCGTGCAAGGTGTATGCTTAAAGAAAATGCGCCAAAACAGAATCGTTTATATAAACATATATTTTATATTGACAAAAATGTATAGTATACTCGACAAACGTTATTTAATGAACCTTATCTGCAAATGTGTTTAGGAAGGTAAAATGACCGCTTAGCATAATTTAGGTCCTGCGTAAATATCTTTTCTTATCCATTGATCCGTGACCATCTTATGTAAGGTACAATTTCATATATGCCTTTGTTCAAAGTTTGCATATGTTGTACCGGGCATTAAGCAAATTATGTTACAGTCACGTGCCAGCCTCACGCGCTAGATCCGCTTACAACCAATCAACCGGTTTCACATCCAAGTGCCGTCCAGTGTCCATCAGGGTCCCATGACTCCCACGAGGCTATTGTTCTCAGTTTCTGTCCACTCGGAAATGACACAAGCACCTGGAAAATGGGCAACAAGATCAATGTAAAACTCTAAATATAAATTGAAGAGATATTTGCTTACTGTCGCAATTGCATTCTGCAAATTGTGTTTTTCGATTAATGGTACTGATGAGGCGTTGCATGTAATAAAGTGGTATTTTGTATATCTTGAGCGGGGACTTACTAAGTGTAAACCATTACTTGTATTTGCGATGCTAACATATGATTTCAATTAATGCAGGTGCTTACATGTGCCAACATACCGCAGCTGACTGCAGTCGCCGCCTTTGACAACGGACAGTATGTGTCTGCGGCGGGTCTTTCTGGCTTGTTCATGGGCTGTGATGTTGATGGCTTTCAGGTTAGTATTGTCCGAATACTATTTTGTTATATCTATCTGATTGCTTGCTTGTTAGTATGTTGTATATAATACTAAACATTTTCAAACTCGAAGTAGCTTATATTATGAAGTCTAGTAGATTTTTTGTAAACCTAACACTAGAAACTAGGATAATGCCTAAACGGTAATCGAACGCATTTGATGATTTCCAAACCCGAAACATATAAGTTAACCAAGGAAATGTTTAAAGTTAATTATTTCAAACTTGTTTAGCTTCAAACGTTTCACGCATTTATCTGTAAATTAAAGTAGCTCTATTCACATTGCAATGAACATACTTTTCAATGTTAACCATTTCAAAATTCACGATTAACGGATGTGCACATTTGTATGAGGCAATGCAACTAATGCATCGCCGATAACGTTGTTATATGTCGCAATTGATGTAAGGGTTGTTGTATTTTTCTGGTCCTCTGGGATAATGATTTGTATGTTGTATTAGTTTGAAAATAGAGTTCCACGCACGAGCTCTAGGGCGTCAGTGGTGTGGCATATTTCATTTTTACAAAGTTGTCCTCAGATTGGGGATTGAACTCTGGGAACCCTTGATGGAAGTCTTTATACCAGCGTGTAATTACTAGGCCATGTCAACTCACATACTTATGCAATGATGTTCTAGCAGTTTTGTTTACTTCATTTTTCAGATCGGGGTACAGGAATGTGGTCTGGCTCCCAGCATCATCACAATCCCGTTTTCCGGCGGCATCAACCTGATGGACGCTAACAACTACTACACCATCAACGTTTAAAAACCAACGACAGAGAATCGATTGACCATACGCTTTATGCGTGTTTTTATGATTGGTTTTCGCAATAAATCTAGTTGTGCATTTCTAAGTTTTTGAACTAATGGGAAAGGGCGATAATGTATGAAAACAATACTTATCGTATCGACATGAAAACCCCATGTATTTACACGATAAAAATTGTGATTTGATAAACCATGGTATGGAATTGAAAAAGAAGTGCGACTTAACTATGTTTTAATTAAAGACTTCATTCAGGACTTTGCACAAAACTGCATTTACCTTGTACACTTTTAGTTGTCCTGCATATAATTATATTCTATTAGGTTGTTTTATACACAGTATAATGTATAATGTCACTATGAACATTTAACACTTGTACTTAATTTACTTCAGTTTAAATTTTAGCAGAGTTATATTCTAAGAAGAACTAAAATACTAAAAAATGTATTTATTTTATTGTCTAAAATAAAAGATAATCTTAATCATTTGGGCTATTACATTAGTTATACTTGTCATAAAATTTGTTTAGGAAGTTGCCACACGTTAAGTTCTTTAAATATTAAAATGAATCCGTAGTTTAAAATTGTGGATTCTGTTAGTGGATTTTGAAGTATAAAATACACAAGTCACAAGACCAACTTTCACACGTACACAGATACACCAAATGACTTACTATCTAACCTTTTGAATAATTTGGTACTTACTATTTAAGGTCACATACAGACCTATTAAGTAGTTAATATATGAGGTGAACCTATAACTATCTTAATATATGAGGTGAACCTATAACTATCTAAATATATGAGGTGAACCTATTACTATCTAAAGCTACTCTTAATAAAACGACTCACGACTCTTGGCTCATATACCAATATAAATTGAAGAGATGTTAAAATTAAGAATGTTGTAAACAATGTAGATATGTCAAGTTGAAGGGCACCATGACAAAATGACCCGTACAAAAACTAACACACAGAACGTCACAAAAACTCGTACTACATCATGACGCAACAGACATTTAGAAAAACTATATTTTTGTGTTTTTCGGATTTTTCTTTTTTAACAGCAAGGATATCTGATGAATTACTACGACATTGCCCCGATCGTATTTACACACATATGTCGAGGCACGGTCTGCAATGTCTTGATGGATTTAATGAAATACAAGTTATTTTAAATGTGTAAACAAAGCAAAGCATGTCCTTGACATATTAATCAGCATACCTATTATGCTATCGTCTTCGATAGTTATACGATACTTATCTACGTTATAAAGCATGCTACGTAGACGTTTGTTTGTGTGTCTGCTGCTTGGTTGATTTAAGACTAAGTTATACCCCGGCTGTCAGTCTACAAACCATCATTTCTGGGTTCGCCAGTTCTAGCAAAACTAAAAAAAAAATAATTGACGGCTTCCACGCATTAGCCAGCTTTGAAAGACAACTGAACCATACTAAATCTTTGTGCCTTTCTTCCGCAACCGTTTGCGTTTTTAGATTTGGAAACGATTATTCTCTGGCATAATAAAACCCGTGGTAAAAAGTATTTGTTGGATTGTTCAAACCATTTGTAGTTCGCTGAACAAACTGGTTTATCAAATAAACGTAATTCAAACCATTAATTCAAAACAAGTTTGAACATGGTGCGATTTTTTTCCCACCATTCCGCCATGTTTAATGGCTGCCATTTGGTTGGGTTTGTCAAAGGCTTACGTCATTACTCTAACGTTCGTTAAGTACCGAGAGATTCCATTAACAGGTCAAAATAAAGAAACCCATTTTCTCATTCTTGTAACTTACTTCATTTTTAGATTCAAATGTAGAGAGTAGATTCCAGAAACAACATATTTTAATAACTATTTTAAGAATAGGATAAAGGTTGAAGAAGAAATTTCAAACTTACAAACAACAACGCAATATTTGAATAACATCCTGATACGTTTTTAAGTAATTTGCAATTGCCACATTATATAGAGAATAACAGGTTAGTGACTTGGATGGAGAAAGTTTATCTGGCAAGGCGTATAAATGTATTGGGTGAGCCGAAGGAAACGAAAATCCCGACGAGCGTTACAATATATTCTGTTTGTAGCGTTGATCTGAATGTTTGACACGTCACGTACACGTTATGTTAGCAAAATGCTCATACATTGTCATCATTCTTAACACACATTTTTTAACATAATGTTTGAGTATGGAAAACGTGTTTAAATACGCTAAACCTTGTTAATGTATCAATAGCTAGACAGATATAAACCTTTGATTGAAATATCCGATCGTCCTAAACGTGAAACACTGCATTTAAATTCAATGTTGAAATTGTGATAAGTTTAAATAGCACTTAAAACAGAAATTAATATAAATTGAAGAGATGTTTGAAGAACAAAATATTGTAAACACTGTACACAGGTCAAGTTTGAGGGCACCATGACAAAATTGCCCACAAAAAACAGCACAAAACACACAGAAGAACAAGACGTAACAGACATTCAGAATAAACTATTTTATGGTGTTTTATGGACTTTTCCAATTGTGATTTTAAGGACGAATAATTTTGTTCGCTATAACCCAGTGTTTTGATTATTGTCGTTCAACATAATATTTTTATAACAAAGGCTTGTCTCACAGTAAGATAAGAGTTAGACCGCCATTACCTGTGCACTTATTAGCTTATACGCTGTTGAAGTAATACGTTTTTTGCCACATTTGTACTTATCTTAAGCACATTGACTACCGAATATGAACATCCAAGGCAAGTAATTCTTTTGCAGTTTATAACGATTTCTGAAGCGTTTAATTATTTTTACTAAAACTATAATGCTGTAAGTATTATAATTTTATGATGTTTTATACGTGTTGCGTGATTATGCTGGCACTGTGATTGATATATAATTTAATAATCTAACCACAAAACTCGCCGACTGCTAGAGCGAAGCTCTGTTGATTTAAGGCATCTTATGTTCGACCCTAGGCCCTGTCATATACCCTGTTTGTTTGTTTGATTTAAACACGTTTAATAAGGTTACATCGTAGTGTTTTGTCTACCACCCAATGTTTTTGGGTTCGCGGGTACAATAATGTTTACTTAGCAAGCGACATATTCCAATGACCCAGCCGTGAGGGAGACTAAGCGCTTTGTTCAGTATGAATCATCATAGAGACCGTTCACCGCTTCTGTTAATACATAATTTCTAAAGAACATCCAGTATCTAGAGGGGGCGATGTTTCCGGACCACGTTTCAATGTCCATGACTGTTAGGGTTACGGTTAGGATTAGGGTTAACTATAACCCTAGTCCTTACACTAACCCCTTTGACGAAGCAACACTATTTTAAGAAATAAATATTCATATCGTACCGCCCACCTCCATATACCGGATGTTCTGTAGCACCTACCGTGTTAAAACCTGTTGTTTTTGTTATCACGAATCGGTGTCGTTGGTAACTATTTCCCGTTTAAATCATCCATTTAAATACATATTTCATATTTTAGCACTACTATGGCTGCCACTGTTGAGTGTACATTCACAAGCCATTTCAAGCTTTTTGTCAAACTACACATTCTGTAAGTAAAATAGCAAATACATTTCATTGTGTATGACTCCAGGGATGGTTGTAACATTTACATATACATGTAGATCCTTCCTTATAACACAACATACATGCTTCCTTATAAAAACATGCATGCTTCCTTATAAAATACATGCATGCTTCCTCATGACATAACATGCATGCTTCCTCATGACATAACATGCATGCTTCCGTATGACATAACATGCATGCTTCCTCATGACATAACATGCATGCTTCCTCATGACAGAACATGTATGCTTCCTCATGACATAACATGCATGCTTCCTCATGACATAACATGCATGCTTCCTCATGACATAACATGCATGCTTCCTCATGACATAACATGCATGCTTACTTATAAAATAACATGCATGCTTAATCTTACATCGCAAAACCACAAGACAGTCATTTGCATTTCCACTATAAGTTTG
>Ga0224511_10005091_pt1 | contig 10198 bp, 4 predicted proteins | sample SF_May12_sed_USG_2_FD_169988 | JGI IMG/M metagenome (GOLD analysis project Ga0224511, IMG submission 169988) | Sediment microbial communities from San Francisco Bay, California, United States - SF_May12_sed_USGS_8_1 | ecosystem: Environmental > Aquatic > Marine > Sediment | place: USA... | reverse complement strand
CCCAAAGGGCCCTGGGTCGCTCACCTGAGGAAAAGGTCAAAGGTCACAGTGAAGCCATTTACAGAGGACCACTAATGTTGTCCACCAAATATTGGTAGAGGACCTCTAGATGATGTTATACATCAAAAATGAAAGCTCTGGGCCTTGCAGTTTTAGACAAGAAGACTTTTGAAAATTGCATTTTGAAAACTTGTTTTTGACCCAGTGACCTACTTATGCAACCAATCATAACCATTTGAACAATTTTGGTAGGGGGCCTCCCAGGGATAATTCCTGCTGTGTTTGGTCAAATTCCCATTAACGGTTCAAGAGAAGGTGTCGTTTGATTTTTTCCTAATAAAATTCAATGTAAAATTGTGACCCCTGGGCCAAGGTCAATTTTAACCCCAGGGGCATAATTTGAAAAACTTTGGTACAGGACCTCTAGATGATGATATATACCAACAAGAGGGCCCAAAGGGCCCTTGGTCGCTCACCTGAGGAAAAGGTCAAAGATCACAGTGGAGCCATTTACAGAGGACCACTTATGTTGTCCACCAAATATTGGTAGAGGACCTCTAGATGATATTATACATCAATTATGAAAGCTCTGGGCCTTGTAGTTTCAAACAAGAAGATTTTTGAAAATTGCATTTTGAAAACCTAGTTTTTGACCCTGTGACCTACTAATGCAACCAATCTGAACCATTTGAATAATTCTGGTAGGGGATCACACAGGGATTATTCCTGCTGAGTTTAGTCAAATTCCCATTAGGGGTTCAAGAGAAGAAATCGTTTGAACTTTTCCTTATATAATTCAATGTAAAATTGTGACCCCCGGGGCGGGGTCAATTTTGACCCAAGGGACATAAATTGAACAACTTAAGCAGAGAACCTCTAGATGATGTTATATATCAAATATGAAATCTCTGGGCCTTGTAGTTTCAGATGAAAAGATTTTTGAAAATTGCATTTTGAAAACCTATTTTTTGACCCCGTGACCTACTTATGCAACTAATCAGAACCATTTGAACAATTTCGGTAGGGGAACATCCAGGGACCATTCCTATTGAGTTTGGTAAATTTCCCATTAGTGGTTCAAGAGAAGATGTCGTTGACAGTTTTCCTTCTAAAAGTCAATGTAAAATTGTGACCCCTAGGGCAGGGTCAATTTTGACCCCAGGAGCAAAATTTGAACAACTTTGACAGAGAACCTCTAGATAATGATATATACCAAATATGAAAGCTCTAAGCCTTGTAGTTTCAGACAAGAAGATTTTTGAAAATTGCATTTTGAAAACCTATTTTTTGACACCGTGACCTACTTATGCAACCAACTGGAACAATTTGAACAACTTTGGTAGGGGACTATCCAGGGATCAATCCTGTGAAGTTTGGTTAAAATCCAATGAGTGGTTTCAGAGAAGAAGTTGTTTAAAGAAATTGTTGACGCACGCACGGACACACGGACGATGGACGACGGACAATGGGCCATCACAAAAGCTAATTATGAAAGCTATGGATGTGGTAGTTTCAGACAAGATGATTATTGAAAGTTGCATTTTAAAAAACTATTTTTGACGCCGTGACCTTCTTATGCAACCAATCAGAACCATTTGAACAATTTTTCTAGGGGACCACCCAGGGACCATTCCTGTCCAGTTTGGTCAAATTCCCATTAGCGGTTCAAGGGAAGATGTGGTTTAAACCTTTCCTTTTATAATTCAATGTAAAATTATGACCCCAGGGGCATAATTTGAACAACTTTGGTAGAGGACCTCTAGATGATGCTATCAACAAAATATGAAAACCTATTTTTTAACCCCCGTGACCAACTTATGTAACCAATCAGAACCATTTGAATAAATTTCTGTAAGGGACTAAACCTCAGACCATTCCTGTTGAGTTTGGTAAAATACCCATTAGCGGTTCAAGAGAAGAAGTCGTTTGCAGTTTTCCTTATATAATTCAATGTAAAATTGTGACCCCCGGGGCGGAGTTAATTTTGACACCAGGGAGAAAATTTGAACAACTTTGGTAGAGGACCTCTAGATGATGCTATATACCAAATATGAAAGCCCTGGGCCTTGTAGTTTCAGACAAGAAGAATTTTTAAAATTGTCTTTTGAAAACCTATTTTTGACCCCGTGACCGACTTATGCACACAATCAGAACCATTTGAATAATTTCTGTAAGGGACAAACCAGGGACCATTCCTGTTGAGTTTTGTAAAATGCCCATTAGCGGTTCAAGAGAAGTTGTTTGCAGTTTTCCTTATATAATTCAATGTGAAATTGTGACCCCCCGTGGCAGGGTCAGTTTTGACCCCAGGGGCATAATTTGAACAACTTTGGTAGAGGACCTCTAGATGATGCTATTTACCAAAAATGAAAGCTCTGGGCAGTGTTATTTCGGATAAGAAGATTTTTTAAAATTGCATTATGAAAATCTATTTTTTGACCCCTCGACCTATTTATGCAACCAACTGGAACGGTTTGAACAACTTTGGTAGGAGACCACTCAGGGATCATTCCTGTGAAGTTTGGTTAAAATCCAATTAGCGGTTTCAGAGGAGATGTTGTTTAAAGCAATTGTTTACGCACACACGGTCGGACGCACAGACGATGGACGACGGTCAATGGGCCATCACAAAAGCTCACATTGAGCACTTTGTCCTCATGTATGCTCAAAACACACAAAATACCTTGAAACCGAAATCTGCTCCGTCATTTTTGACGTTCATGCAAAAAGCAGCTCACGTTAATGTTTTCTTGTATGCAACATATACATTACTTTAAAATTGTCACTTATTATATCAAAAACATTGTGAATCACCAGACGTGTTAAAATGAGATAAATATAAAGTGAAATTTCAAATATAAAAATCTGAAATATAAATATATAAAGTATTGCAGTTTGAATGAAATAACTTGAGTTTTAGAAAAGTTACAGCCCTAGTCCGGGAACTTTATGAATGATCAACGTGATTTAATCGCTTTTCTAAAACATTCCTTTTAATCGCATGTTCCGAGATCCAAGGAGTGCAACAGAAATAAAGTATGTTATTAAGAGTTTAATAAAACACAACTGTTTGTCTTATGATAACAGAAATATTTGACCAAAAACAAATCGCTTCATAAGAATTGGGATGATAATAACCGGTCGTCATTTAAATCCTGAGAAGACTTCAGCAGGTTTATTATTTGTGTTAACAACTGAACTGCGTCTTGGCAGGATAGTCGTGTGGTCTAAAGCGCAACCATTATGAATCTAAAGATCTCTGATCAATTCTACTTGCTCGCGATGTCTTTTTTCATTTAAAGATGTTCATAATTACCTACATTTTCAAGCGTAACGGCATAAGTATTCTACCTCTAATTACAACTAGTGCAGAAAAAGGAATCAAGGAATTCAAGAAACGCATTTTAGACTTATAAATTAAATTACTGAATTTTATAAGAAAAAACTTTCTGTGGGCTCAAACGGCAATGCTAATATGTTAGCAATAATTGTTTAGTAAACATGCTTATTTCACTAAGGCTCATCTGGAAGAACAAGAACATCCGTCTGTCCACTAAACACAAGCTCTTCAAATCCAATGTGATTTTCACCTTTCTATACGAATCAGAGACATGGAGACACACCAAATCACTGGACGAGAAGCTGAAAGTGTTTGCAAACACATGTCTTAGACAGATCCTCCAAATCCGTTGGCCAGAGCCAATCTCCAACCAAGACCTATGGTGAACAACAAGACAAGTCCCCATCACAGAAACCATCAAGAAAAGGAAGTGGCGATGGATAGGACACACTCTCCGTAAGGATCCAAATAGCATTGTCCGCCAATCTCTTGACTGGAACCCACAAGGCAAGAGAAGACAATGAAAAACTGTCCTGACATAGAAAAGAACGCTGGACAAAGAGCTCAAGACCATATCCCCGTCCTGGAATGAAGCAAAAACAAGGGCCCAGGACCGGCCAAGTTGGCGAAAAGTGGTTGATGACCTATGCCCCACAGGGGGTGAAGAGGATTAAGTAAGTAAGTAAACATGCTAATTTCGTATTTACAAAATCATTACTTAACAAATCAATTCAACTTGAACAAATAACACACGAATAAATATTGATCAACGATAAAAAAATTTTTTCAAGCTGTTATTTTCTAGTTCTTTCAGATCTTCATTTAAATCTAGCTACATGCGTTTTTTATGTTTATCAAACAGGAACTCTGAAAATTCGTAAACATTACATTTAGCATTAGGTATAGTTTCTAAACGCAAACTTTGATTAAAATGTGAAAATTACCATTGATTTTTAAGAAATGTATCCTTTCTTTTCTATGTCAATTTTAAAAATAAGTATATGAGCAGAATGCTTAAAAGTAATGCTTTAGCATATATATTGTGTTTAATAAGCGTTAATAAATCTAAACGCACAATGTCCTATCGGTAAAGGCGACCTTATATTAAAAATTCGCGATACGTAACCCGATTTTTTCCGCAATTTTAAAACATTTTCAAGTCTATCAACAATATGAATTAGGTATCTTTAATAATACCTTTGGTAAATTGAAACAAGTGTTGTTATATTTGTTTTGCTGGAGGAAATGAAGACGCCAAACGCAAACAAACCTCTCGATATTTTTGACGTCGAACATATCTGATATCAAGGCTCTAAGCTTTGTGTTTTTAGACAAGAAGATTTGATAAGATTAAAAAAAAGTTGGTTGCCATTTCAAACAGAGTTCTACATGAAGTTGAATTCTTTAAACAACTTTAGTAGATCTTCATGTAAGGAACATCCATGCACATATTCAACAATTTTGGCCAAGTTGTTAAGGAGAAGAATTTGTTTAAAGAAATTGTTGATGCACAGACACACGGACGGACCATGGACGACGGACAACGGGCCATCACCAAAGCTTACCCTCAGGATATAGTCATCAGGTGAGCTAAAAACAGTTACCGTATTTCCACATCTTCGCCACAAGACCCGTTTATCATGGCAGGGCGTATTAACTCCTGGTTGGTCTTGTCTACTGCCTCCAACTTCATGCCGAACTTAAAGCGGTTCTTACTTGGGCCAGCAGGTTGCTAGTTGATTAAAAATATAGATTAAAGGAGCTCTGTGATTCAGAGCTGATCATGCATATACTACGTGGTGCCATTAAATGTGTTTGCACATATGATGATTTAATTTAATAGCTAAATCTACTTCTTATGATGATTTTTCAGTTATCATTTTCAAGCTGATGGGAAATTAATTCCCACAGACATTTTTGTCATGTAATTTTAAAATTCATCAATCAATGACGAGGTTCGAGTTTGAACAAACAATCTTTCTACGCGATACCAAAAATGACTCCGATTTCAAACAATTCCGGTACTAATTATTCTAACAAAGTTATATTTAAAGAAACGTCTCTGCAATGTTAGCTTGGACATTTGTAGGCAGTGTTCAAATATTGTCTTCATCTTAAAATTTGAAATTGCAAAGTCATTGCAAAATTACATTTTTACATGGACTTGAATGTATGTGTATAAAATAAGCCAGCAATTTATTTTAAATTGTAACAAGGCCATTTCAATTAAAAAAATTAACATAAAAGGTCATGGTTATAATTAAGAAAAAGAGGGCATTAATCATATATCGTATAAAATCAATAATAAAATGTCATTTGCAAGAAATTAATTATCGGGCAAGCGTCCTCACGAATATTAGCAAAATAATATCACATGTATAAAAGGGATTCGCAGTATGAATCCAAAATATCATAACTTATTGACTCCAAAAATGTATGTACATTTATAATATTAGGTCATTAAATGTAAGCTAATACAATTTACTCCTGCGAAAGCCTCCAAAATACAAACCGCCATAAAGCATTCTGGAGAGGCGCATACTGCATCCTTGAGGTATTCAGCAACAGTGCGTGGAGCAGAGCTTGAGGCCATTCTAAATCCTGCAAAAATAACAGAAAATGTTGACAATCAAATTTGTATGATTCGTGACCTGTGCAGTCAACATGGTCCCATGTTCTAGGTGTGTGTTCATTGAGGCTTACATTAACATAGATATGTTTATTGGTGTATCTCAAACTTTGGTGCAAGTAGGTATTGATGCTAAAACTTTCCAGATTTAAATCAACAGCTCATTGCAAAAATAAAACTTTATATTTTTAATTAAATGTGAACTTGTTAACTTTTGCTGGGCAGCTTTTGCATTCAGGGGGCATAACTGGAAGAAATGTTGTATATGTTTATGACCTACATATGACGTAATGTAAAAATAGATAAAACTCTGGGATTTGTGCTTTCAGCCAAGACTAGTTTCCAAGTTACGACTTGTTAAGCATTTTCCTACCCCATGACATACTTATGATATCTGAAACTGCTTGACCAAGAGTTTTGGGCATAATGGTCAACCATCTGAACATGCATGTCAGATTTATCTTCATTGGTAGGCATCTTCCTGTGTTGGTGCTAAGTAATTGTTTTTTAACATTTTTTAATAGTAAAAGGTGTAACTTGGTCAAAATGCATGCGAGAACGATTGGTAAAAGTGACTGAAATAGCTATATCTATTAGTAGTCTTCAAATTGTTATTTATTTGTATAACGAAATTACAAATTGCAACAAATGTACATTTGCTCACTTACGTACATGTGTTAGTTTATCAATATGTTGTATTATATTTTGCATGGGTCGGTGGCCTTGAAGCAAATAAAATTTGTTTGTTTAACAAATGCACCTTTACTAAATTAAACTTAATGGTAATTTGAATATAATTCAATGAGTAGAACCATAACAACCAGACAATCATTGATAAAAGGACATAATTTGGAAACAAAGTTGGATCATTCTTGTGCAAAGTTTTCGATTCTGTGGCATATCAGTTTTAGAGCAGATATTTTAGTTAATAAACGTGCTCGCACATTACTGAAGCGGTCGGCAGAAAGAAACGTTCATAACAGACCACCCTGAGTACAATGTACAGTGTGACCATTTGACCTGAAGAGGTAAGAACTTACCCAGCGGTGATAGGAGTTTCTGGCCGCTGGTGTCAGAGTATCCTACAGGGTGGATGTCAGGACTGTAGGCTTGACGCCAGATATCACTGGAACTATCGAACCCATCTAGCCGGAGCCTAATCCTGTAGCCATGGACCTGAACTATTGTGGCAATATGGGCAACTTTAGGATCGTCAGGATTGGTAACTTCAACCTTGTAGCCCACTTCAAATGTTTTGGCAGGTAAACTTAGTGGCTGTTTAAACAATAAAATCATATGTTTTAAAATGCACTCATAGACTAATTTATTATGATGGAGTGCAGTAACAAACATCAATTTGAATGTGGATTCCAACACTATATAAGAATGAATTGCTATTATATCTTTTTTTCGAACTTTTAATGCTTTTCACAGTTACATTAAATAAAGAAAAGTTCAGAACATAGACGTCTTTAAGGCACATTAAGACAAGACGATTCCTCGCCGTTCTAGAACAAAATATGTTTCCAGATGTATCAGATAACGAAAAAAATGAATGGCGTATCGTTGAGATAAAAATAATTTATTACTACAAATATTAAAGCGAAGACTTCTTATTCATGTGTACATGTGTCTTAGGTCACGAAAAGTTGATCTTTGTTTCTCAGGCACTTTTAAAAAAAACGAATGCGAGAGGGCGAAAAAAAATTATTGTATCATATTTTTTTTCTTGTTTCCTAGTAGAAAGCTATGTGAAACACTGTGTGATTTCATATACATTGCCTTTAATAACAACAATATTTTCGAGAACAGCAAGATGAAATACAGTTTTAATATTTTATAACATCAGAGCATTGCATTTAATACTCTAAGAAATATGATAGTCTTGTCTGTGGAAACTATACTATAATATAGTGTTAACGATATAAGGAAAACAATATAAAGGCGTTTCGTCGTAAGAGTTTGAAATAAGGCGACTATTTTTAACCCTTTATAAGCCACCCTTTATCATAAGACTTGGAAGTTAGGCGACCCCAGCCCTTTTCGCCAGTGTGTATTCTTGTCCTGTTTAAATATTAAGACTAAGATAGACACCCCAATTGTTTTATAAATTATTTGCTGAATCTGATATGCTATGGGAACATGAAAATAATGGAACGTTTTATCATCCAAGATAACATTCACCCGATAGTTGCCACAAATGACCTTTCGACAGCCCGCACAAAATGGCGTCTTGACGGACCAGCTTTGTCGGGCCATCTTTTGTATTCACAATCCTGCTTATTCAAATCGCTATCACCATCACCTAGTCCGATAATTGGTCAGTAATATTTTAATCGAGCGACATGGCTTTCATATTATAATAAGTATTCAGGTAAGCGATGCGTAAATCATGAAGACCAGGACAGAAGGGCGGGCTGTCGATAGGTCAATTCGGAATAAGTTCGCCAGTTTTACTATTAGCGGTCATTTTCAACTAAACCACAAAGAACAATGCACAAAATATAAAGAAATAATGTAAATGTTGTGGACACATTAACATTTAGCATGATGTTATTGCACTAGTTGAGAAACAGTCGAATATTTGTGGCCATATTGTCAGCTTTTGTCTTCAGTAAAACCCAAGTTAAAAGCATAAAAATAAAAGAAAATGACAGATCCTCTAACAAGTATGTCAAACAAGTCAAAACACAAGAATATAACTATATTGTATTGTATTTTCTAAAACAACAGGTGACTAGTAATTTTGCTGCTGCCAAAGCGCCTATATGTGACTGTCCTTGATTATTTGTAACCTTCTGATATTAGTCAAATCTGTAGCCGATACGCTTTGCTTTTAAAAATGAGTCCGAGATGTAGGAAGCAAGATATATTTGACCAAAATTTCGGCACCATTCTTGGATAATATTTTTGAAGCGGGGGTCTAAAAACGAATGCGGCGGGGCCTGAGAAAATCAACTTTTCGTGGCCTTAGATTTTGACATTTTTTACTTGATTTGACAAATCACTTTCTCTGAGCATGTGTTGCATGGGCATTTTATGATATTTAAAAATGCGCACAAATATCAAAGTTAATATCTCTTTGTTTTGTTTATTCAAGAATGTCGATATTCACACATGATATGCATTTATCGTTTATGAAACGAAATGCTAAGGGATAAAAATCAATATATCACAATACCGACTTAAAATGTTGTCTCAGTATACATACACAAAAAGGTAATTATGTGTGCCACACTTTAAAAAAAGTTTTTACTCAAAGTTTTAACATGCAATTCTTTAGCAGTTTAATAAAATTCACTAATGTTAAAAGGGTAAAATGTAAACAGTTCTCCCTTCAAAGAATATGTAAGGCTATGTGCTTTTATAAGCACACCCATACATAGTTTACCTGTTTGAAACAAGCCAAATATGACTTCCTTTCAAGGTCACGTTCTTGGTCAAGTGTTCCAGTGTCACGTCCTTGGTCAGCTGTTCCAGTACTAGCGCCCTGATGAGCCGGGCCTAGAAATGTGTCAAACTAACGTATGATTTGTATAATTGATTATAATTATTTATGTTTATAATTAGGGGGCTTATTACATTATTACTTAAACAGTTGTGATTAGTATGGCTACAACATGTACATCTAAAGGCATAGCAGTCCTTATTTACCTTAAAAGTATATAATTGAACAAATGTCACCCGAAAGAAACCTTTTTGCAAAGGCTTATTAAATTTACCTTCTTCAGAAAACTGATGGCTTGTAGATGCCTGTAGCCATGGTTGTGTAGATGTTCTACTGTAGATTGTCAATGTATTAAATGTATTTCGTTCTCCGCTCGACGCTTCCTTGCCCGGTGTTTCCAAATCTGCTTGCTCTTCTTGGTCCGCTGTTCCAGTGTCACGTTCTTGGTCAGGTGTTCCAGTGTCAAGTTCTTGGTCAGGTGTTCCAGTGTCACGTTCTTGGTCAGGTGTTCCAGTGTCACGTTCTTGGTCAGGTGTTCCAGTGTCACGTTCTTGTTCCGCTGTTCCAGTGTCACGTTCTTGGTTAGCTGTTCCAGTGTCACGTTCTTGGTCAGGTGTTTCAGTGTGACGTTCTTGGTCAGGTGTTCCAGTGTCACGTTCTAGGCCAGGTGTTCCACGGTCACGTTCTTGGTCAGGTGTTCCAGTGTCACGTTCTTGGTCAGGTGTTCCAGTGTCACGTTCTTGGTCAGGTGTTCCAGTGTCACGTTCTTGTTCCGCTGTTC
>Ga0224511_10005090_pt1 | contig 10199 bp, 6 predicted proteins | sample SF_May12_sed_USG_2_FD_169988 | JGI IMG/M metagenome (GOLD analysis project Ga0224511, IMG submission 169988) | Sediment microbial communities from San Francisco Bay, California, United States - SF_May12_sed_USGS_8_1 | ecosystem: Environmental > Aquatic > Marine > Sediment | place: USA... | reverse complement strand
AGTCATCCTCCTCTATGGACTGACCGAGCTAAGAGACTGGCCTATAGAGTCATCCTCCTCTATGGACTGACCGAGCTAAGAGACTGGACTGATGGTCCTGTCAGTTTTGGGTAGACTGGAACGCATGATTATCAAGATTATTACTCACAGGCGATGATATTTCCATATCTGTTTTTTATCTTATTATCCGGATGCTTAGCGATTTCGTGTGGATATTTCAGACCCCATGGTATGAGGTTATACTCCTTTTTAAATCCATCGCCACTCTTCTGAGTAATATACTCGCGTAGTTCCTCCAGCAGCACCGGGAAATGTTTCAGTTTGACGTTATCATAAACGGGTTCACCATTTGGTTGCTTACTGCCCATATCCAAGCTGTCCACACTTACTGCATCTCCTAGGAAACAAAGAAAAGGTTAAACTCACTGCTGTTCACCATTGGCTGTGTAATTATATGATTCAATTAGCACCAGTCTATTCATACGTTTCATTGGCTCTATCAAACAGCTTGTTGAGATTGTAAGTATTTCTGGTTGTAATCATGGGTAATGTACTCCTGACCTATATGTAGATCAGTTAAATTACGTCAGCAATCTGTATTTGATGCATGCCTATTTCTCTAGCCAGGTGGTTGCCAAGTACCCATTGTTACCAGGGGAGCTAGCAGTAATGGGGGGCTATGAATATTGTGTAGAAAGGAGGAGTTGGTTTTCAGTGCCGGTAGTTCATAACAGATCACCAGTTTGATGGATTAACACTCTGAGTACAGGCCAATCCAAAGGTCTCTGACCTTTCATCTATCCAATACTAACCCAGCCACCCAGTATAACATATCATTCCCACCAGCCATGCCAGCATCGCCTATCGCAAGCAACTACCCCTTCAACGAACAGTGGGCACCATTGGCAGTGTATGGCTAGAGAGCACCCCTTCCAAGGAAACTACGGGGCCAGCACAAACAAGCAAAGCGAACGCTACGAAAATGAACAGTCGGAAATGCCAAACGGCGCACGCGCTGCCTTTGCTTGAGCCCGCGGGCTTTAGCCAATTGGTTCTAGTCCTTGACCTCTAACTCAGATGGTTGTTATCAGCGGCTGTCCGTAGCAACGGTGCTGCGTTCCTACAGCTATCAACAACCTCTAGCGGAGAAGGCCGCTGGCTGAATTTGCAAATTTTTTACGCGAACTTCGCAACAACCGCTGACTGGCTCACACCGGTGTTGGACCTACTTCGAGCAAGCAGGCACTAACGGCACACCAACTTAACGCCGCGATGAGCGGGATCTACCCGCTCGCGTGCAGCCCCAGGTGTAGCGTAATCTGTTTTCCTAGCCACTCCGTACATCGGACATTGGGGTACGCTCCGCTGTAGCCAGGCACATTCTGCGAAAGGCTTAGCATTGGCTGGTTTTGGCACCCCTGTAGAACTAGACCCCTTCTCAGAAACTAACTACGGTTTGTTTCATTCGAAGGGGTGATAAATTGGTGAAAAGCTGACAACCATTCACATAAAACTGACCATAGCATACCGGCAACAACTAGTCAACAACTAGTTATCAACGACGATCAGCACGATTGACTGCACTAGGCTAACCCAAGATACTGCCACCATAAATGTGCGGTTTAATCAGCCAACGTACTGAGCACTGAGTCATATCCAGGTGTCCTACTAGTGAGTCGTTTTGGCTGCAACTACATCTGGAAGCTTCACTGAGTCCAACTAGTAGGAGAATAAGATAACGTACTACCCAATTGCTCAGAAATCAACCTTACCTGTGACCGAAGAAACGTCATACGAACTACTGCAATGGCTGCTTGCCAGACCCATTGTAATAGAATGAAAAACGATAGTTAGCGGTCCCTCATGTATTGGCTGCAAACATTATCTCTTGTTTCATTGTACTGACAAGAATCCCGGTATTGACTTAGAAGGGGGAAAAATATCAATAATCCTACATGCAAAGACTGTCAGATGCCACATGGGTATCTCTGGCCCAATCACAATGGAGTCGAAAGAGATCAACATGCAACCAACGAGTGAGAGCAGCACAGACCGTTGATCCAAGGCCATCCTGTGAGCGCGTGAGGCTTATGCTCATGCAACTCTCCCTCGCTTTAACCCAATTCACACACAAGTCAGACTCCCTTGTATAGAAGCTGGTCTTCATTGAGCTCGAAGGAAGAACACCATTATTACAGACCTAACAGACTTTATAGTTCACCGTACCAACTGATAGCATCGTACCAACTGATAGCAGCGAAATCTGGCAACCCATCTTACCTTCTTTTTTGAGTAGTGATTTAACTAGTCTTCTTAATGCACTCATGGTGCAAATGCAACAGCACCTACTCATTCGGATGCTATAGCGACATATGAGACACACTCGATTTGTTTAGAGGAAGAAGCAACGAAGCGTATCCAACAAGATGTGATCAATCACGCCAAACGTTTGCGGTACAGGCATAAGTCACGCAATGACTCTAACAACCCTACCGCAAAGTACGTAAAGCGACACTGGAAATGCACAGAATACTGAACAGCTTTGTAATAAGCCTAAATGAGCCAGATCTACTGAACAGCATTATAATTGTGTCCATCATTGTCAGAGAAACCAGAGCAAATGGTCCTTGACTGACTGAGTCTATTGACTGACTGCAGGGGCTGTCCAGATATCTCATACTTCCGCTCACCTGATACAGTTATATGCAATTCCGACACACAGTCTAGTTACTAACACAGAAATTACCTGTGCCACAAAACAGACTCCAAAAGCTCTTCTTTCTTCTAGCCATAGTATTCACTGGTTGCCCATGCCTCGAAGAACGCGTCACGACAAAGCTAGTCAAAAGTTTCCCAATCTCCTTTGCCACAACGCATGAGCAGACCGACTCATGGGTCTCGCGCTGAAAGTGAGCTACATTACTAGCGACTCCAGTAATATCCGGTATAAACGCTGCTCGAACAAGTTTAGCTTCTATACCAGTCGCTTGTACAATCGAGTAGTAGCAGCAGCAGCAGCAGCAGCGAAACTTAACTGAGAACTGTATTGCCTGTTACAGCTGATTAGCTCTGCCCATCTAAAGTAGTAGCTAGCCAGTCTACCTAGGTTAATGAGCCCTCAATGCTACGCTTGAGATGGCTAGATAGCAGCTGCATGAGTCAAACATCGCTATGCTGTAATGCTATGCTGTAATGCTATACGATCTGACAAATCACGAGTGTTTTACTGATATACGACTTGATAGATGAATGAACACAAGTTACTCAATGCAAATGATTGAAAAATTACAATTGCAATATCCCATACTGCATCAAACCAATAAGCATCTCTAGTCATAACTATTAAATCATTAAACCATAAAAACAGTCTTGGGGGACTTGATACACTGGGTTTTCATGGTGTGAACCCGGCCGAACCGGTCATCAGTTTCAATGGTTCAATCCGATCTTCGGTAGGAGTTATCTTCTACTGATCAAATATAAATTTTCCGTGGAATACTGTTTACCGTTCCGCAGATTTCTCCAGTATATTTCCAAAATGGGCCCGAACTGACTTTGAATGTTTGTAATACTATCAATAAATGAAAAAAATTCATTGTCCAGAAAGTTACATACCATCTATCTTTGTAGCAAAATTCGACTATGAAGTACAGAGATAAAGTACAGCGCAAGTTTCTACCTCAGAAACCAAAAGTCTTCTTTAAATGGTGCTAACTAGTGGGAACAGGTGCGCACCGAATGGGTTATAATGAAAGCGAACCACTCCTGTTCCCATGGTTCGCGCAGACACCGGTCTGAACCATGGAAACCCAGTGAATATTGGCACTTAATTATATAACAAAAAATATCAAAGCTGGGACCATTTCAACTATGTTTTCCTGACCCGAAACATTGTGATATCTATATAATTTGCATCACGTGAACCGTCAGTAAACAGCACTGTGCCCTGATAAGGTGATTTAAGTAAAACTGAAACTATCTTATCTAGTCGGTGTGTTTGATGGGGCGAGCTCAACATCCACCGGTGAATGCAAAATAGCAACGCATTTTAGGTTTCCATGGTAGGTTCTTGGCCATTCTACACGTATTCACTGACGTTGAGTCAAGTATCCTAGCAGTTGAGCATTTAAACCAGGCCCAAATGGTCGCAGCAAACGAAATCAACCGCTAAACTTCATGAGAGATTGGCACCAAAGAAGAGGTATGAGTATATAGTGATATCCGAGTTGATTTTTAGTGTGGGATGGAAGATGTTTGGAACGCTAGGATGAGGTTGGAAAGGAATTTGGCTGTAGTTGGAAGGGGTTGTCAGGGATGGAATGGAAGGAGGGGGGTTGGCTGGGGCTAGAAGATGAGCAGCTGGGATTAGAAAGGAGTGGGGTTGATATGTATGGGTTCAGGAAGGAGATATGTCTGGGTCAGTTTGAAACAGCAATCATTGAGTAGGTAATGCCAATTATATATCATATATGTCTGCAGCATAGCGACATCATAGCATCAGATGGAGGATGATGCTGTGATGTCGCTATGCGCCAGAAGGCTCTCAGCAACATAGGCGAGGCCAGGCTATGCCTGCAGTACCATTACACGAAAGCGCCATAGGCGACCGTTGCGGCTGAGCAAAGCCCGAGAGAATCAAGTGTCAACCTGGAAGAAGCATGACTTTAGCCCGCCACAGACAAAGAATTTCAGTGGTTGACTTCCAAAACTTCTGAGACGTCTCAAAACCAATCAGAGCCAATGAATCAGACTAAATACACTACTTGTATCTAAACCAACCAACTGAAATCACTCTTGGGATCACTCCGAGACAAGCAACCGCTTGAACAAGAATAAGATTCTCTTTTGACATGCCTTTAACAAAACTAACCCTGCGTTCAACCTCAGAATCAGGTCTAGACTGTCATCAGACCCTCACTTCTGAAAGCATGGGTTCTGAATCTACTGGACCACTACAATAATATTTTGCATTACAGTACCTAAGTGAGTGGCAATACGTTCACGGGAAGGGAAACTTCTGAGGCCAAGTTATCTATATCACAGTTGAATGATCAGGATTGAGGTGACCCACCTCTTTGATAGCTTCCATTACGGGGTAGTAGTGTTCCATTCTCTGTCAGTTCCACCACCTTCTCAGCTCCTGGGGTTCGGAATCTCAACATTTTATGCTTTCGTTTCCTGTAAATCATAAAGCTCTCATCAATCTCAATGATGTTATCTAGCAGGAGGCTGCCATTACTATAGTATCCATAGTGTTAGTTGGGAGAATTGGAAGGGGGCTTAGTTAGTTTTTCAACCACTGCTGCCCATTTGGTTACTTTGTTGCCGTCCGCAAAGCCTTCTTAGCTTGGTATCTCGTCGAGAGAAGTGGATCTTTGACAGCCATGGAGTGACCTTGACTCTTATTCACTGGTTGGGACCTCTATTATTTTTACCGCGGTGATCCGAAGCCGCGTTAGCGAATTGGAGCGAGAGGCTTGCTAAAGGCCCATACCAAGGAGAAGCACCGCCAGCACTGGGAAGGGAACTGACAAACAGTGATCAGCAGAATGCCTGCTTACAGGAAATCCAGGGTAAATGCTTCGGAGAATGCTGCCAACATCCGGCAAGCAGTCGGATATGTGCATAAAAAGCGTAAAAAAACTGCAACACATTGGACTAGTCAACAGAACCGATTAGTTGGGAAGCTGAATTTGGACTCACCTGACGATAAGAAGAAGAAGGAGCACAACGATTGTGGAGGCAATGACCACAGCGGCGATGATACCAGCTAGCACAGGAGTAGAGAGGAGTCGGTCCTTCTCACCGATATACGGGCTCACTTTAAAAAAAACCATACGCAATCGATAACACCAGTGACTCATTTTGATCTCGAGAGACAGTGGTAACCAATTTGTCATATAATACCTAACTAGTCACATGAGATCATACTCACTGAAATGGTTTGCTATATTTGAGGCAGTCTCTTGTGTCCAAGTGTAGTAGATATTAACAAAGTCGAATATGTGGTCACTGTGTCACAAAACAAGTGATTGTCTACTGTGTCTCATTATCTTATACCCTGGTATTGATTGTAATTATTTCGGGTGATCTATGTCATTTACCCATTTGAGTCAAGTGCAAAATTGCTATGTAGTTGCTACACGATACCGAACTAGCAGTTTTTGGATCACAATAACTTTTGTAAATTTTCTGATGATGTTGAAACTACTGCAGAGAGACCTTTCATATTTAAGGACTCTAAGAGGTGCATTGGACCTGTTATTGACAACATGATCATCGTACAGCCATATGCCTGCATGAATCCTGCATGTATCCTTAAGTGTATGTTGCCTAAGAATCGACTTTTCTTTTCATTGGCCGTTTAAATTTTCGGTCGCTTATGCATAGAAGGGAGGATAGATTTATGCCCTTCAAATCGCCTACGGCCACAATCTACACCCTACACCATGCCATATAAAGTCGTATTATCCCAGTCATAAACCACCAAGCGAGAGGGATCAGATTTATTGTAAAGAGAAGACAACTACATTTGTTTGTGAGACCGGGAAATGATAGCCCAGATCTGGCTGAGTAAAGCGTGTGCATTGAGTTCTTCTTGGGATCCAAAAACAAAAGTATGTTTAAATCGGAGATATTCCCAAAAGAGCACCATCCAAATGGATAGTCAGCTTCCGATAAGCCAAACTTTTGGTGTCTCAGATAACTCGGAATAGCTATTGCTTCTCAGTCATCCAACTGTGAATGAACACTAGATATTCCAGTAGTTCAATGAAAGATTTAGATGGCATAAAAACGCGGAACAGGGGTGCTGCCAATTGATTTGATGGCGTAAAGTTATTCCCATAACTCTTATGGATAACTCTAGGACTTGATCACATACCTAGGACAGGCCTATCCATTATGGTGTAATTAAATCTGGCCAATCCATCCACAATGTTACCAGCTCCATACCAGATGTCATACTGCATCCCTTCAGTCAATGGTTTGTTATAGAATCCACCGTAACTGCAGAACCGAGATGAGAGATTATACATGTATGTAAATGCAAGTCCCGCGAGCCCATTTTCTTGCATGTCCTGACCAGTGTCAGGGGTATGCAGGTACTTCGCGGGCGCCCTAACCAGTGTCAGGGGTATGGAGAAATTGGTCTATTGGGTCTTTGACTCGGTTATTTCAGGGGGTCATTAGAAGACTGTCTGCTCGCACCATGTACTCTATAGAGCCAAGGGCCTTTTACTCTATGGGGGGGGCCTCCTTCTTGATGTTGTGATCAGAAACCACCAAGGGTGTTGCAAAATACCAAGTTTAGCCGCCCAAACCTGGTATTGAACCTGGGAATGCTGGTGCACCGCTTGGTAAACTACCCACTACACTACGCTTCACCGCGATCGCCTGAACGCTACATGCCCAAAACAAGCGACCTCGTTGATACCGACAGTGGGACAGCAAGACTGATAAATTTAAAAATAACGCTTCCTTATTTCCTATTCTTTTAAATTGGCTCCGCGATGCAGATGTATACATAGGGTGCTCTCAACATATGTATTATATGCATACATAGGGTGCTCTCAACATATGTATTATATGCATATAGTCCCGTTTGTTGCGTGTCTAGTTATATGTCTAGGGGAGAATTACTTCACTGGTCAATGTCCTGGAGTATATAAACATCATCCTTCTGGCTGATGAGATAATGATCTCAAGTGTCACATCACTGAGTAAACATTTAAAGTTAACCTGACTGACATATTACATACGCCGGCAGCTCTGTGTTATACAGCTCTGTGTTATACAGCTCTGTGTTATACAGCTGTGTTATACAGCTCTGTGTTATACAGGTGAGAATGCATGTAATGCAGTCATTTGCAATAATTATATCATTAATTGACTATCACCGCAATGACTCTGAGCCCATCGAAAAGACATGAGCAACAGTTTAGTCACCACACATGACTATTCTACATAATTAGACTAAATCACCCAAAGTTGCTAAGCCATGACAGAAGATGCAAAACATGGAAGAAAGATGCCAACCTAATCACAGTAGACAAGCGCTTCAGGCGACAAAATAACGTAGAAAACCGGCAGCTGAGTGGATAGTGGGTAGTGGATAGTGGGTTTGGACCAGGTGCCCCAAATTTCAGTCTGTACTTTTATTTGTTTTTTCTTCCTCATCTGATTGGATCATGAGGTAAAATAAAGGAGCCCACCGGTAGAGTACCGAGTCCATGGGGGAAAAACCATAGACCGCCTTAGTGATGCCATACATGTGAGACACGCCTTTGCCTTAGTGATGCCATACATGTGAGACAAGATAGGAGTCTTTTTACCTTTGATTATCACCCAGAATAAAGACTGTAGGAAGTTGGTCATCATACAGTTGAGCGGCGATGTGACATCTAGATTCATATCCATCACAAGGAGCAGGGACGGACGAGTCAAACGACCTCTTCACTCTCGGGTGATACACGCTGATTTCTCTGACTACCACTCGATAGACACTGCAAACAAAGGTTACAGTACTAAATAGAAGGGACTTACAGCATAAGGTAAAACCTAGGGATGGAATAATCTGTTCACCCTCATAATCAGTGTGATAACTCAAAGTCACTTTCAAATGTGTCATACTGAAATCTGCTTTAAAATCCATTTTCAACTTTCTTTAGATAATGCATACCCGATACTAACAATTGTTATTTGAATATTTTTTCATGCAACTGTTAGCTTATCAATTTATCTACTAGCTGATAACAGCATTACAGTATAACTGCTGTGAATGGATGTACATCAGGAATCAAATTACTTACACGCAACACGAAGCTGGTTTCAGTTTGATCCCCAGCGATCGGTCAGTTGTTAGCTTTTCCACGAGGCTTGGAGTTTCGGGTTTTACCGGCACTGCAAACATGTACAGGTAAACTGGCGGCAACTTTCATTATTGTTTTACTCAGGCACGTAGCCTACCTATTTAATGGACTTTCTAAGCCTGAGGCTTGTTGGAGCAATAAGAGCTAGGAATTATGTGAAAATCCCATTCTCACAGCGGGCGCTCAGCATGTTTTTTGAGTCTAGTGCTCTAGCCACTGAGCTATCCCAGGATGTGTGCATAGGCTACACTGAGAGAGCATAGTATTTTCAGATTTGCAATAAAGAAGTGTATTAAAGCCATAAAAAATCAAACCCGAGCGAAGATTTGGCGGCTGTAACCATAGCTTCTCTTCATAACTTAGTGAGAGGATAACTCCAAGTGATTGACTTCAGAAAAGTTAGTAAACGCAAAACATATCACTAAGCAATTTGTTTAGAGATATCGCTGACTCTTACTTGGTGGCAGTGTAAAAGCTACGAGGTCTCGTGACTTTCCAGAGCAGCCCATAGGGTTACAGGCATTAATGCTGCAAATGTATTTGGAGCCTTGTTTCAGCTGGGTTATGTTGAAGCTGACCAACTTTTTGCGAATGTCATGAGCTGTCGCCTCGGAGTACGGGATGGCGTAGACTATATCTGTGTTGGCTCCGCTACACTTTAGCTAAAAAACACAAGTTGCATTCATAGGTTTGTGGTGGAACAACATGCTAAGATAAGGTAAGATCATTTTGTTTTACATGGAGGGCATCACTAAGCCAATGGCTTGTTTTCAGGATGGGTCATGGTTTGTCCCAAAGTTGGTACTCTATAGGAGGGTCCCTCTTATATCATCTGGCGATCAGAATCTGACGAGGGAAAACACACAAAGTGCCGGACAGGCCAGAAATCAAACCTTGGCCAGTTAGGTGACAAAATATGGTACCAGCCATGCCAGCATCGCCTATCGCAAGCAACTACCCCCTCAACGAACAGTGGGCACCATTAGCAGTGTTTGGCTAGAGAGCACCCCTTCCAAGGAAACTACGGGGCCAGCACAAACACGCCAAGCGACTCGCTATGAAAGCGAACAGTCGGAAATGCCAAACGGCGCACGCGCGGCCTTTGCTTGAGCCTTCGGCCCCTAGCCAATTGGTTCTAGTCCTTGACCTCTAACTCAGACTGTTGTGACCACCGGCTGTCAGTAGCAATGGTGCTGCAATCCTACAGCCATCAACGACCTCTAGCGGAGAAGGCCGCTGGCTGAATTTGCAAATTCAGCGCTCGCGAAGAATTTTTTACGCGAACTTCGCAACAACCGCTGACTGGCTCACACCTACTTCGAGCAAGCA
>Ga0224511_10005089_pt1 | contig 10200 bp, 5 predicted proteins | sample SF_May12_sed_USG_2_FD_169988 | JGI IMG/M metagenome (GOLD analysis project Ga0224511, IMG submission 169988) | Sediment microbial communities from San Francisco Bay, California, United States - SF_May12_sed_USGS_8_1 | ecosystem: Environmental > Aquatic > Marine > Sediment | place: USA... | reverse complement strand
CGTTTCACCCTTACGTAAATTAATTGCCCTACTGCTATGTTTAGGTATCCGCTGAATGCAATTTCGAATGAGACTTTAATTACACGTGTTATGTCAGCAGGAAGAAAACGAAACGCAGCGCATAATTGGAGCATTGCATGTCCACATGATTTATTGCTGGACATAATTACAAGGTCTGGCGTTTTTATAATCACAGCACAAACCTTTCCTTGCCTTTTATGCCCGTAATCGCAGAATTTCATGGTTCCATGGTCTTTGTTGGCGTTATGTTCGTGTGTACCTGTTTTATTAGTCCTTGACTTGCCACACTTACTTTAAATAAGTGACGAATATTTCTACAGTGTTACCTCATATGTGAGGTGTTTTCGTTCACTATTTCAATTGGCATTATGTCGTTGGTTTTGCAATAAGTGTTGTGTAAATTCGATTGAACATCTTTCTAATGCTAATGCGCTATAAGCGATACGTTTGACGGATACTGATACGTGGAATAGGGTGTCAGTGTTAACATTTTGTAGACACGGATCCTGATACGGATACGTTGAATAGTAGCCCTTGGCAATTTAAATCGTTCGATGCCGTGCAGGGCCCCGATTGATATTTAACTTTATTTCAAGACTCGGCCTATGTTTGTTCTGGCACAAGACGATGCCCCTCCCGGCACCGATGCATTATATGTTTTGCTGCAACCTACAGGGGCACAGAGTAGTTGCTGCTATGCTAATATATTTAAACAAATATTGAAACGTCATGCGTAATTCTCATTTCTCTTACAACGCAGGCGTCATTTTCTTTCAAAACAAAAACGTAAATTGCGCAGTTATTGCGACTGTTTTTATTGTAAGTTAAGTATGGCCTTGTTGAGAAACAGGTAACAATGCGTCTCAAAGACAAATGAATGTGTTTAGTATGTGAATATTGTCCTTTTCGTTTACTGACTTCTATGCAATACTTCTCTCAAAAATGACAAAAAGTGCCCAATTGTGTTCTTCCCTGCCTTTGAAACTTTGTATAAACCGCAAATCATCGTCTTTGAGACTTTTGTTGACTCACTGCGATGAAAATAATTTCTATTAATGTTAATTGCTATCAATTTGAGACTTTGAATTACATCAAAACAAACTTTATAATTCATGTAATTTTTATATCTACTGACAGTAAATTCAAATCTTGGCAGTGTCCATGATTAAGCTCAAGATCAAACAGCGTCTATAATATAACAATTGCAAATCAAAAGCACATCTGTAGCTAAAATCATTATACACTTGAAATGTAAAAATAGTAAACTGCGTGGTAAGATTATATTTTTAATACACGTTTTTAAAGGGAGAAACACAATATATTTAACAATGTGGACAGAAACTATTGTACATAATATAATATTAAAACAAAAGATGAATCGAAATATTTTCTTAGTTTGAGGAGAGGACGACAAAAGAGAAATAATACTTTAGTTAATATGAGTGAGTCGTAGGAAAAAAGATTAAAAATAACCACGAATGAAGGTGTACAAATTACCGTCATCGTTATGTAAAGAAATACATCGAATATATTATACACATTTTATTAGAACTTAGCCTAGCAAAACAGGGTAAACAAGGGAAAAATCTAGGATTGGAAACAGTTTTCTTATGTGTGAGCGTGAGTCGATTGTCCTGAAATTTAAGAACATTTATATAAAAGGTAAAGCAAATTTTAGGATTGCTTCTATAAAGTAGGATCGGATTACCCATCTTTTACACATAACCGTATTAAAATATAAGTAGGTGCGGTTGTTGTTTTGTACGTTTTCTTAATTGTTTTCTTTATGCTTTAGTTTAACGTTCCGTCTTTTCGTAATGTAAGGTAAAACTCTCTAAAAGACAAAACAAACAATAGGATCCGTACTACATCTTTGTGTAGTAATATGTTTCTGGTTCTCAGAGATCATGGATGTTTACATTTGAAAATGGAGTTCCGCTCATGCGCTAGGGGGCGTCAGTGGTGTGGCATATTTCATAACCACTAACGAACAACTTCAATAAAACCGTAGCTGCTGTTTTCCCATGCAGGCTGTGCTTCACGGGGGCTTTCCCCTTCATCAGTTTAATTTCTACCATTTAAGGTACGGCCCAGGTTGGTTTATCTCAAAACATACCTGTTGTTATAAATGTCTAATTTGATTTAACTAGTTTTTTTTACTAAACACCTATTTACATTTTTATAATCTGTTGGAATAACTGTATACTTCAGTTTAAGTGCTCTAATTGTACCTTAAGTATAATTATTATAGTTTATTACTAAAATATTTTATACAGAAATATCTTTCTTTTACAAGACTTTGCATTTTACGTAATCTTTAACACAATAGAACGTGTTTACAAACATGTACAAATTTGGTCAAGGTTGTAAGAACATTACAATGCCTTCGTTCAAGGTCTCCTGTATTTACAATACTGCTTTCTGCATTGTAGTGACAGCCTTTGAGACGTACTGATTTTACTGTATTAATCATTGTATCAATGAAACCCTGAATGAGTCTTTCATGGATAATGTCTGGAAGGAGTTTAAAAAAAGTCGCTAGGAAATAACTGTTTTATTGCAAAGAAACATGATTCATTGTCTGGAAGTATTTCACTTGGTCTGGAGTTTTAATCATGGTTACAGAAACATTATTTCGGTCTACGTGATCCTTTGTTTTTTTCACAACGTGATTTCTAAAAACGTGGTGAAGAAACGCGTATTAAAAATATAACAATAGTTTATCTTGAAAACATTCTTTTGATTCCGTGTCAGAGGAATGTTTTGCATACAGTTATAATGGCAAATGGCGAATAGCGAAACTCGAACATTATCACAGTAATATAAACAAGTTTATATTTGTATTGTTATACTATATTTATATATTATATATTATGTGAGTATTTTCGAACATATAGAAATATATGTATTAAAGTCAAATATAATATTATGTTTTAGACACATGTTTAATGCTGAATATATCGCAATACTTTATTAGGAACAAATCAAACAGTATAAGGCAAATAGTTTTCTAAAGCAATGTATAAATAGGCATCGCATTTTCTAAATGAATGTCACAAATTATCAAGAGATCTTAATATATATTTATATAGAAAAGGAATTTGAGGTAAAAACGTGCGAATTTTATACAGTTTAGTTTTGTAAAAGTTGTTTTATCAATTTAAAACTGCTATAGTTTGTTATAACAGATTGCATTTATCTTGACAACATACGTTTTACATTCACACTGACAATAAAGATTTTAGATCACCAGGTTTTGCCTAATAGATAACAGGGTGTGTATCAATAAATCTCTGTAGGTTGGGACTTCCACTATCTCCCTAAATAACATATTGTCAGAATGCTAAATCAATCATTTAGTAACATTCAACAAATTTTAGGCTGTTTTTTTTGTAATTTAAAAGAACACCTGAATGAGTATTTTATAAAAGGTATTATGTCAAAAGTAAGAAATTATTGCTGGTAGGTACGTGTGCATAAGTAATGTCAACATGTCTTTGTGCTAGTAAATAAAACGGTATACTGTCCTAATTCCATGAATTCACATAGTTTCGCTTAGGCAGCACTAACCTATTAGCCTAACCAATAATACAGGGTAGACTGTGGTACAAAACCCTCAGTTTCATACATAATTAGATAGTCTCCTATTGGAAGGAGCGGCGTTCACGCCGTCTAAACGATCTTGAGGTCATAAAGGGCCTTCTGTTATCTTAGTACAACGTACTTCGGTAGCATTCGCTTGAACGGAACAGTGACAGTATAAACCGCAGCTTACTATAACTAATGCTCGTCTTTTAGTATGGCTTAGCCCAAAAGCGACAGAGAGGGTAGGTTTGAATACTTACTTAAAAAGCTCTTGCTAGTGGAGACCAACTTAATTGTAGCACTGTACCATCTAAAAGGCTCATACCATACCATACCAAAACCACCATAAACTCAGCCGGTCGTAAAATCATGCTATAGGAGACAACGTATATCCTCATACCATATGCTAGGCTTATACTAAAGGAGAGCAGTTCATACATTATATCGTATACCAACTATGAATGCAGGATTTTGATAGTGATATACACCTCTGTTGAACGTGATATACATCTGACCTCGAGCCTCGCTTTAGAATAAAAAATACTGGACAAACCTTTCCTTGAAGTCTTTCAGTTTGACAAATTTAACAGTAGCCGAACTGTTCATGGTTTACTCTTCCAATTATGAGATTAAAGAATAAACCATCGAGCAGCATAGATTCAGTGAGAGAAAACCGACACTGCCACTGGTTACTCTGCTTCTGTTTCTCCATCTTTTCGTGGATTAAGACAACATACTGAGTACATCCAAGCAAAATCTTTTTGATGTCAAATAATAAACATATTCCTACTAAAGTACTTATATTGCTTTTGAAACAATCTCTGAAAATCACATTTAAACTTGTGTAAATCCTGCAACATCATGGTAAACAAAAGAAACCTCTTCCGTTCTGTATGATATGCAGCACTGAACAATAAAATAAAAATGAAACTAAACTAAATAACTGTCATAAGTTGCTCCCCTTTAAAGTTAGGTGTTAAAATAATTTTTTATCTAACTTAAAATTGAAATGAAAGTTTCCTATTTTCTCATTTATTATATTAAGAATTAAAATACAAGGAAAAACAATGACACTTTTTTCTATTGAAAACTAATTGAATAATTCAATGAACAAATCTACTAGCATCGACAATGAATTTCAATGCTAAGTAAAAGGTAGCAGGGTATACGATATAACAATTATAGACTGTCTGGGAGGTATATATTTAGTTTTGTTGACCTCTTAAAATCATATAGACCTCGAACTTCGTTCTCGGTCTATATGATTTTAAGAGGTCAGCCAAACTAAATATACACCTCCCAGCCAGTCAATAATTGTATAGTACCTAATACCTAATAGGACCATGCTACAGCAGTCTCATCCTATTCTAGTACGTATCATGCCCAGCACTAAGAGATCGTTCTAAGCTAGTGTATATGTTGAGTTTAGGGTCGGGACGATACGGCCAGCAGCCGATACGATACGTATTCGATACAGACCTTGCCGGTACAATACGTATTCGATACGATACACATGTACATGACATAAGATTTCAAAATCAAGATTTTAAGATTTCAACAACAAAGTGAATGTTTTTGGGTTAATATATACAGTGAATCCAACAAATACTAGTGCTTAAGCAAAATGATCATCTAGTCTGTACCATAGTTTTATTCACAAAGTAATTATAGTTCAATATAATTAAGATCAAACTCATTATGATTAAGTATTTTGCTAAATTGTTCAAAAGTCAAGTGTTAATATACTTCCAGATGATTTTAATTATAAACCTCTCTGCCTATAGGAACACATATGATGTCAGTAAATCAGTTTATTACTAGTCATAACATTCAGTCTTAAAACAGTTAAACACTATTATATCATTTTCAAGAAGACAGTTAAAAGCTTTACTGTACACAGTCAGTACCAGAATTTGTTACAGTTAACACAGTCATGTTGCTGAAGCAAACAGTTAAGTAATGATTAATGTGTAATCATTAGTCTCAGTTCCCAGATTTTGTTTCAAGAAGACAAACATGCCAACAATATCTGTATTCAAGCTATTTCTACATGTAGTTGCTGTCACTATGTCCCTAGCAACACTAAATACACGTTCACTTGGGACAGATGTTGCAGCAATATGTAGCAGACTTTTAGCAATTCCGGAATAGTCTATTTTGCGGCTGTCACCATCATCGGTATCGGTACACCATGATGACCGTATCGATACGTATCGGTTGGTTTCTGTATCAATAGTGTACCAATAGTAACTGTATCGTCCCTCAGCCCTATACTACACTATGTTCACTAAAATGTTCTCATAACATCAATGCAATGTCGACTCAAGCACAAGTTTTCTTATAAATATCACAAACTTAAATACCCTCATTATGGCTGCACTGTGATCTGATTAATAGTGTAGTCAGCATGTAAGAATTATCCGATAAAATGATACAATCTTGATAACAATGATGAATGAAAAAGTTCGTGTTTGCATGTTGTGTGAGCATGCGTACATTGTATAATAAATCACACCTCGTGGCATTTAGTTCAAAACATATCTGTGTATACATTATCAGTCTAATAATCGTTCTAATGAAATCATCAATTGGTTTTTACATAACTTATTTATTTACACATCCAGATACAGATTTATAAATTGGCTAATAGATAAAATGACGTATTTTAAGATTTCAGTAATGTGTTCATTTCCAAACACATGTAGATTTCTTCAAAAAATGACAAGTTAAAAGCTTTTGTAAAGGGTGCAACAGGATAACTGAATTTCTTCTTAATATTTTCAGACGTGTTCAGGAAATATAATCCCATTTGTTATTCAAGCAAATACTTAAACCATTAAACATTGAATGAATTTTTATTTTAGATGTACTTTAGCATACTTTATCTGTATGCTAGAGCCTTCTGCCACGGACCTGTGGTGATTTTGTACTAAGGATTCTCGTTTTCCTCGCTTCCTTTTTAGATTTACTTTCCTTCACTTTCCTATCATTGTGTTCATATTCTAAGAGGCATTGGTAGAAAGAGTAAATGAATTTCGTTTTCATTTTCTTCTCCAATAAATGTTGAGAAAGTGTGAGGTTTGCTATATCTGCTATAACATAATATAGCATAACATAATATAACATAATATATGCTATAACACTGGTTTAAACCCCCGGTATAAACCATTGACCGTACCGAGGCGGTTACTCAACATTTTTTGGAGAAATCATTTTAATTAATATGAAATATAAATAAAATGGTAAAAAAAAACAATTCTGAATGTCTGTTACGTCTTGCTGTTCAGCCTGTTTCGTTCTGATCTAAGTGTTTGTTTTTTTGTACGGGCTATTTTGTCACAGTGCCCTTAATGTTAAAGCACTGACATGGACTTCGAGGAAAACACATCTGTATTTTTGTATCGAAACATAAACAAGCTTTTTCTTATTAAAATGTATTTTTTGCTTTTACTGTTAAACCATAGAAAATACAACACAGGGTCAACAAAGTTGGTTTTTAAAATGCAAGTAGCCTTTATATACTTAAATTAAAGGGAAATGATTTTACACCTTATTACCTCCCTTTAATGTGAATAGAATGCGCATGTTTAATCTTGTTTATAAAATCAAATACGCTAAAACTGTGAAAAGAGGCATGGTGCATCGTCTCTAAATGAAATATATATAAGTGTTTTTTATAATTCTACCTAACTGTAAATCTGTGAACCCATTACAGTGCTATAACCTTAATCTTGACATGTCTACATTGTTTGCAACATTCTTTCTTTGAACATTTCTTTAATTTATTTTATCTGATTATAAATGATATGCTTTATATACAATGCTGCCATATTTACCTTTTTTATTTATTTTAGGTGCATACCGACACATTCATCTCACAAACATGCCTTGGATGGAAGTGTCACCTTATGACTCAGTGACATTTAACAACGTTTAGTAGAATAAAACATTATTACTAAATAAACTCTTTGAAAAAGTAGATAAATATACTCGATTTCTAACTAAGTTCAATATTTGCATTCTGCATAGTATGTTGTGCTACATTATATCTTTCGTTAGGTCCAATGGCAGTAACACACATGTCCTCGTAAAAACTTGACCACTTTCGCCAAGGGATGCTGGCTCAACATTTATGTTTGTTGCCGGTCATGTTCTAGTGGCCAACTTCTAAAGGAGTCTGGACTCAAAAAGGCCGAAAAACATGATCCCGGCAATAGTAGATCGCAGAACTGAGGTTATTATCTCATCTTACCTCATGTTAGACTATTTCTATTTAAATATTTTTTGTCTCTTTCAATACTTGCTACTGAAAAAAAAATACTTGCTACTTATTTACGTCATCATAGAAGACTCCTGCTTCTTTATCCTAGTTTGCATAATTGTTGAAAATCTAGGACGTCATTGTGTGCACTGAATACACAACACAGCGGTAGGTTAAACAGATGATGTCATCGTGGTCCTATTTATTGCAGACAAATAACAAAATCTCGAGAGATTAGTGTATTCGCATAAAAGCTTTTCCCTTTCAAACTAAAAAACGGAAGGTGGTGCTGGGTCATCAATGAATGGGGCAGGAGGGATTGATGGTTGTTGCTTGGGGTCAATGATGGAGGCAGTAAATTCACAGGATCGATCCAGTGTGTTGTTGTTGAGGTCAGACGGTAAAAGGGCATCGGGGCTGAGTAGGTTGTCTAATCCAATAGGGTGGTCTACGAGGGGAAATCCTTCCGGGTTGATGGTGTGGTAAAGTTCTGGGTATTCAGGGTCATATTCTTCGTTCAGGTACACAGGTGATGGGGATCGGAGAGAAGCGGTAGGGGATGTAGCTGCTAATAGGGAAAGATCTTCTTGGAGGTCCTGGCTGGGCTGGTCTTCTTTCATGTGACGGGGCGATGGGATGGCATGTTCGGGAGTGGGGTCAGGGCGGAAGAGTTAATGGTGATCTGGTGCTGAGATTGTCTGGATGGATAGGGACGGGATGTGCAGCTTGGATGCAAGGGTGGTTTTCATCGTAGATGCCTCCAGTACTGGTGTCCATGTGATTCCCTTAGGGGCCTTGAAGGGGGTAAGTTGGGCAATACTTAAGAAGTTGACCCAGGACATCAGGTTGAGATATTACCTGGTCCTAGAGCCGAGCTTTAAAAAGATCGTCATCGTGTTCGACGTAGATTTTCACTTCTGGATTCTCCATGACGATACTCTTGATGGTGATACGAGCCTCTTCCTGTCGTTTCCTCTTCAAGCCGGTGCCAGTGACAACACAGTCCTAGTTAGAGCTCCAATCCTTAAAGGATGGAAACCGCCCCTGGAACCAAACTCTCACTTAATCTTGGATGAATACAGATTCGGGGATTGGAGGTCAGGGATGCATCCATGGGTTTCAATGAAGTTGGAGGGGTTTCTGGCCAGGATGGTGAGTTTCGCCGGCGTCAGGGTCCGAGGGGAATGATGTCAGCATGTGTAGCACGGATATGGCTGATCAGGTCCTAGGGATATCGATACTGTCGGGACGGCTGACTCACACCAGGGGCAGATGACGGCCGTCTTCGCAATGCTGCGCCATGATGAGATGGTTTGCCAGGTCTCGGCAGCACACAAAGGTGGCAGGGCAGCGTATCACAGGGCTATCTGCTGTTGGAGGCCACTGGATGCGACGCTGGACTGGGACTGAAGCAGACCAAAGCAGGTGTGAGATTTTTATAATCTCATTTTATTACATACCTTACTATAAATAGTAACACATTTACATTGAAAAAAAACTAATACGGGATTTCAAATGCAGGGCATATAAAAATGGTGTGCCAAATACGGGGTTTCTACTACCGGGAGGGCCAATACGGCCGTATTGGCACACGATCTAATTCACGCGCCGATATTAAACAGTTTATAAGCAGTTCACATTCAAATAACAATCTCACGAAGAAAGAAATTTTAAATATACTAAGAAACATACCTTCTTATCAACCATTTGTATTTTAACTCGGAAAAAACTTCACAAAGATGTAGTTATTACAGATAAATGTAACATTTATCCACAACATAGCCTTCTCATCAGTTTGTTTGTAAACAAATCTTTAAATGACGTCATCACATGTGACGTAATTTGGCGGGTATAAGAACCCAAAGAAAATAAAACGTATTCTAGACTCTACGACCTCTTACGAAGAGTATTTGTTATCTCCCTTTTCAGTTTGAGCAATTTTAGTTTGAGAGTATTGGAATCCTCCCAAGATATGTAATAAAAAGGTTAAAAAAGGCTATGGTATGCCAAGGGCCCGTATTGGCACACCTTCGGAGGCATTGGCCCTCGGGCCAATACTGCCTTCGGAGGCTATGGCCCTCGGGCATTGGCATACCATTGCCGTATTATAACCTATAAATATAAACATGACATAAATAAATATATGCGTTCTCTGTAGGTTAAAAACGGAAATAAAAGGAGAATTTAAAAACATTTACCTGGATTAACTAAAGTTAACCAAATTTTCCACTGTTTGCATTTTAGGCTCACCTGCGCACAAAATGCTAGCGATGGGCTGTTGTGGCAGGCTTTTCCCGGTGTCGTCGTCTGTCAACATTTTCCCTAAAACATGT
>Ga0224511_10005088_pt1 | contig 10200 bp, 5 predicted proteins | sample SF_May12_sed_USG_2_FD_169988 | JGI IMG/M metagenome (GOLD analysis project Ga0224511, IMG submission 169988) | Sediment microbial communities from San Francisco Bay, California, United States - SF_May12_sed_USGS_8_1 | ecosystem: Environmental > Aquatic > Marine > Sediment | place: USA... | reverse complement strand
AGCTCGAAGTCTCGCATAAATATTTGGCCAGACCTACCTGATTAGTCTTCTAGCGCAATAATTCGCATTGAGTCAGCGGGCAACATAGCGGGTGGAGTTGAGTCGTTTAATTCGACTACACCAAAACTGCCCAGACCTTGTAAGTCAGACGGGCCCATGATTTAAATTATCAATGTCGTTTATCGTTAAATGCTGATAAGAATTTTGCAGATTTGCAATTTGCATACATCATTGCCATCTGTCCTCTTATCACGGAGCGTGGCCGCTCTAATACCCCCTGAGTAGTCGGATTAGGCGTCGTGCCTCACCGTCTGGGTTTGATGCAGGTTGATGACGGGGTATATAGTAAGATGTGGAGGGCGATGACCATCTCAGCATCTGGTGGCATGTCCCTACAAGGCATGCGGTATTGCGGAGACTATATGTTCAGTGGGCACACAACTACCATCACCTTATTCAATCTATTTATAGACACATGTGAGTCGTTTTTGTCTACTCAAGCACTCAGGTCATCCTAGTTAACTACCTCCTAGGCGTGAGAGTTGTTGGAGCTACAATTGCTGTGATGAGCTCGTATTCACAACGGGAGCATACCATAACCGGGTTTCGTTCGAACCCAGATTTTCATGGTTGTGAGCCCTGCGCTCTACTACTGAGGTGTTCCTGCAATCAGTTACAACAACTCGCATTACCGCAACTTTTTTTGATATCATTTACTGCCAAATTTATGTTGCCACAACTTGGCTGCAGTAAATTCTGGATCTCTTTTCGAGCAGCAGCATTGTTTTGGCAATTTAATGTGGGCGTAGAGCAATGAACTGCCTGTATTCAAATTTTTTCTGCACCTTGGCTGATGATGCCGGCAATTCTTGTATTCTTCCGGACTTGCGCCACAATCTTGTTTTCTACTTTCCTAGTACTAGGCTAGGAGGGTAGTTTAACCAGAAGTGACCAGCGTACAGAGCCCTTACAGCCTCGATAGCACTATAACAGATCTATCTATTTCATGAATGAAACATTGAACTTTGGACTTGTGGATGTTGGCAGCAGTAGCAACTAATGGCATAATTTTCAGTATATCGCTCCTGCCTCCGTTCGTGATGGGTTAGTCCACACACCTTTGTCACAAAACTTGGTCATGTTATTCAGTTTTTATAAAACAAACAAGTACACTGTACAAGTAAAACATCACAGTGAAAACTTGCGGAAAATCCGCAGCGGGTTGTCGCCACTTATCGCGGATGCTCTCTCTTGTGTAAAAGTTCTATCATCTATCCCAGTGCTCTTTGGTATTTCTTCTGCCCCATATATCTTCAGGGAGCCAATTGTATTGCGAACTTCTGATATTCAGATATTATGAATTCTAATATACCATCATTATAAAGATGATAAAATTGGGTTGCGTCAATGAAATGAGTGAAAATAGAAAGATTTGAAAATTAGAATAAAATATACTTCAAAACTTACACGAAACATTACCACCCCTTGGGGGATGAATGAAGCTAACCAGCTCAAGACTGTGATATGATGACGGCTCTGTCTACTATCACAGACATATCATCATTATCCCCAGCCTTTCACATTCCACTGCCGGACATGAGCTATCTCTATTTTCATATAACATCTTCACTATTGTCGTGAAGCTGCCGGGTTACGTAGTTGATTTTTCCACCAGTTGCAGCTTTGCGTGGAGCACCTCGAGCGGCTCAGCATCAATGCTCCATCTCATACACAGCGAGACTTGTTTTTGTTTTGAGCTAGGATTAATGTGAGGAGCTCGCACGCTCAACGAGAGTCCACCTTGACCAGAACCCAGCCTCTCAGGATGGCGAGCCCAGCAATCTACCACTGACTATCCTGCTATCCCTACCGAATGTACGATTTTCCCAGCGTGACCCGTCTTACTCTCTTTCTAGATGTGTCAGCTCAGTATTCAGTGATAAAGACATTAGGTTGGGTGTTGAATATATTTGGTATATTCTTTGTCATGGCTGGGCACGAACATTATTCTATAGATGTCTTCATAGCTTTCTATTTAACTACCAGGTAAGTCTATAGATATATAAGAATACCTAGATATATAATAATACCTAGATATATAAAGCCTATTCGCCCGGTGCTAGAAGTTCGATATTCCCACTAATGAGGCGTCTGAGTATAATAAAAGCAGGCGAACAGCACACAGTCAAGACGTCTCACATTGTAATAATCAGTCGACCAAAAAGTACCCACTCACTGGTGAAAGTTTTAGTACCGGTGGCGTTCATCTTCGAGCTAACTAATGCAGTACTAACCGGATGTCGGTTCTGATTGGCTGAAAAGTACTTGGCTGTCTCTGCTTGCTTGGCCAGGCGCCTGAAAAACTTATATTTCCCAGACGTACAAAAAAATCCAAACAGCTCCCCAGCGTGAACAACTTTTTACTGGTCGTCTGACCAGAAAGTCATTAAGAAATAATAAATAAAGTCCTAGTAACGAGACGTCTAGCGCCGGGCGAATAGGCTTATAATAATAACTAGATATATAATAAAACCTAGATACATAATAATATCTAGATTATGTGAGGCTCATGAACTCGTTGCGATTGCTCAATCCCGTTATTCTGTTGAGTTTTCACCAGCATCGGCCTTCATAATCCCAAGCGAGAAGGCGATCAGTTTGGTATGAGGGCGTGGTTGACTAAGTTGGCTAAGCCCGAACTTTAACTCAGTGGTGTGTGCTTTGATGATTGGGTCTATCTGTGACTTTGACCGCTTGTGTAATAATGTGTTAATGAATACGGCGAGTTCCACCTGTCTAATCTCCTAAGTGGTGATAAGACTACTGGACTACTGGATATTTCATCCGGAATGTTCCAAGTTATCGGGAGCATGCGTGGGACTGTTCCAAGGTCACCACCCACACCACACTCCCAAAACACATGTTCTACATTCCCAAAACAAATCGAGGGCATTATATTATAATGAGGTAATGGTTCTGCCCAAGTAGAACATTGGAAAGAAACAACCCAGAAACTGTGGACTGTTATTATGCTGTAGATTATTTCTGTACTACCATACTCTCGCTGATAATCTGTCACGGCTTCAATACGGCAAGGAGAATGTAAGAGTCTGGTTTCCCCTCTTCTCGTACTTTGAGTCAGAGTGTGAAGGAGCGGTACCTAACCATTACCAATGGCCTTCTATTTACTCACTACTCCCTAACAGCTTAAAGACGATGGGACAGCCTTCTTCATCAGCTGAAAAAACTAAATGAAACAAAGACGAGTAGTAGATTGGAGCAAACCTAGAACAAAAAGATGCCCTTTTGGTATCATACATACATGTGGTTCTTTATCATTGCGTAGAAAAAGACCTGACAACTCTCATGGAGATGTAATGGTCTTAGTCTTGTATGTGTCGTTTGGCGCACCCAGGTCCGCCTAAAACTCGTCAATTAGGCCTTTGAGTAGATGGTCATTACGATGCATGCAAAACTCGCACCCATGTGTTTTTGTCCAAAAAATAAACTTGCCACACTCTACTTCAAGTGGACTATAACTATTGGCTTTTACTGACTCTGCCATTTTGTTTCATGATGCCATCAGCTGAATTAGTCTCCACACATGCAATCGATTGCAATAATTTTTGTTATCTATCTTTTCTTCTAATTCAAGTACCCAGTTGATTATGACTGAGTTCAATAAATTTATTGTTGTTGCTCTTCGGTGCGGGGATATATACGTCATTAAATCTTCATTTGAGATTTTATGTGAAAGTTTGTTACATATTCACAAATACAGGTGCTGATCAATTTTACATAATTCAGCTTAGCTACATGTTACAATTTTGTTCTTAGGGACATAGGCCAGCATAGGGATAGCTCAATGGCCAGATCGCTTGGCTCAATATCGAAAAATCCTGGGTTCATGTAGGCCTTTGTCACGCTGACCGCCCGCCTAGAGAATGAGCTCCTTGCATACGTCATAGCTTCTACCGCTCTAACAAAGAGGTTCGTTAAATAGGATGGCCAAGTGCCTAAGTAAAAAAAAAATTAGAAAACAAACCATAGTAGTAGTAACAGAAGTAATATGAATGAAGTTAAGGTTATTAGCAGCATGAGTCATTTTTCATCACTCCGTGTTATTCACTGAGGAGTTTGGCCGGTGAGGTCATCCGAGCTATCTACAACCGGTATCCACTAAGCCAATCTTGTGACTATAATTAGAGCATGACTGAACAAGGAAACCATAGTACGTTCTGGGTAGGACAGCCAGACAGCTAGCTAGCCAGCTATCACTGGATGTAGGCGTGGGCTTCCATGGCTAGGCAAGATACTAAGATCACATGGTTACTCGATAAGGAGTTAATGCAGTTTTGTGTAAATATTTGAGCTGATATGGTAGCCTCCACCTTGACAGGGCGTAGTTTATAGGTGTGTCCACTTTACCATCGGTGACCAACACGTTCAGAATAACTCTCTGAGCACGATATTAGGACAACATGGATTCACGAATCACTGTCTTTATCCTTTTCACTATTCTGCTACAGGTGAGTTTAGTCTGAATACTGTTGATACCGGTCTATTCTGTAAACCTCGCACGATTTTTTCCTTTTCTTTGAAAAAAGGTCCCAAAAATGGTAGAGTACTAGGCTATGATCCTAAGATTTTGGGCTCAGGTCCTAGTATTTGACAACTATAAACTACTCACATAATTTCTAAGTGCAATATCATTTTCGAACAAGCCTCGGGCTTAGGAAGTCCGTTAAATAAGACAACTCCGTAAAATAATGTCGCTGGACCATGATTTGAACCAGGATTCTCACGGTTGCAGGCCCAGTAATTTTACCACTGAGCTTTTCCATTATACCTTAACCACAGATACATTTATTTTTTAGATTTGTTTCACTCAAGTAACTTTACCCAGATGCGTCACCAATGTGCCAGACTCTCCACTATGTGAACAGACAAATAAAAGTGAGAATGTATGCGCTGATCCAGCCAAGAGTAAATTCTGCCAAAGGTTCTGCGGTCTTTGTAATCCCATTTCAACCCCTCCTCCTACTCCCACCACACAATCCAGTACCACACCAGCTCAACCAGTGGACTGCTCTGTCAAAGAAGAGGCCAACTGTGCCAGGGAAACTCGCCTATGTAATGAGCCTCTTGTGAGAAAGAAATGTCCTCATTCGTGTGAACTATGCGCAACAACTGCAGCACCAACAACAACAGCAACAACAACTACAACAGCAACATCGACAGCAATGCAAGCGACAGGCCCCACCTCTAAATCAGTGCCTATGTCCACTGCGTCAGTCACTGTAACTGAATCAACTGCAAAATCAACAAGAAGTACTACTGACCCAAGTAGCATAAATGAAAAGCTTAATGCCGCAGGTATATGTAACAACCAGTCTCTGATCAAGATCCTCATGAACAGAAATACAATCCATAATAAGTCACCTGTGGCTAAAATTTGTTCTCAGTATATAGCCACACTTTGCACACCCCAGGTTTGTAATTGAGCTCTGCTAAGCAGCTTTTCTATTCCAACAAATGAGAGTTCTGGTTTTATGCTGAGCCTTGAGTGCTATCCATTCCGTATGTACCTTCACATTATTTGTCCATGCAATGATCTGAGCTTCAAAAATGACTGTTTGATATCTGTTTTGTAGTTAGGGTGAAATCGATTGGAAATTTCGAGTTTGAGGTGACAATAGTTATGATACCTCGTCCCACAGACTCTGATAGACCGACTCTTATTAAGGGAGTGAAAACTGTTCTCACCGATCTGAAAGTCCCGGTTACTAGTGGTCCGACAATTGTTGATGTTGAGGACGGTGTAGCTGAATATAACAAGTGAGTTCTCCTTGTGAAGGCCAAAGTAGCCTAGTCAACACACCCAGGTATTTACAATCTAAGTCTTGCAGGTTGATTGCAGCCCTTCACAAGCCTCTCATTCCAGTTTGTTCATGCGGTTTCGGAACACTGCGGTATGAAAAACGGAGGAAAAATCAATGCAAAGGAAGAAATAAATATTAGCATCCTGCGGTGGGTGCTGGTGGGGTCACTGTAATATAGGGCACCAGCGTCTTGTACTGCTGGACCTCTGATCTCTACACTAACAGAAAATATCTATAGAAAGATCTATAGTTTGTATAAGAACGCAAACTGGCCCGGTTAATCAATCAATGCGAACGCGCCGGATCTTGTAGGGGCTCAGAGCTCAATAACCTTAGAGCCTTTACCTTGATGAACAACTCAACCGTGGTTAATTTTTTTGTTCATACGTGTATGTATGACAAGCTCTTTGCATGTGAAAGCGAACCCACTTTTATATATAAGCAACATATTCCGGTTTCGGTTTCGATCAGACGGCACAAGGACATTGCCATTATGTGCGATCTAGCTGTCGATTGGATCGGTGAAAACAATAGAGTATCTTAGACCCCTGTAACTAGAACCTCTGCAAAGACCCAACAGATTCAATCGGAAAATAAAGGGCTTCGTGTCCTATCTTGGTACCATCATAGGTGGCAGTCATAATGATAAGCAGATAAGGAGAATAGGCCTGTTGTTTCAGTTTTCATCAGGCAATAGATCAAGGCGCTGTTATTGTTTCAGTAACCTGTGGATAATTTATACAAGAAAAAACATCACACACTTCCTATAGTACGCAATATTCTCCAAGATGATAGTTTCACATTTATCTCTGTTTTTTTAGGCATCTTCCAGTCACACGAGTGACTTTCATATTCGGCGTTGGCCAGGGCGGCATTGATCCTGTTTCTCTGAATAATGAAAAGAGCCTCGGCACCAGAACTCAAAATGTGCTTCCAGGAAATGCCAAACTTTATACAGACAAGATTGTGATAAATAATCCCAAACTGCTTCCCCAAGCAAAGGTAGGCTTCATTGAATGTCAGACTGGATAGGTTTGTATAGTTGATCGCGCACCATTACACAAGTGGATAGCCATCAGGAATGTTCCAATAGTATCAAATTTACAAATAGACAAAGTTTTAACTTAATTTGAACCAATATCTGAACCAAACTTCACATTGAGTCTTCAGTTTTCAATAAGAATGTGTACTGCATATTTTTTGCGAGGTATTAAAGTTTTTGCGTATATTAGAAGGGAAATCAACGACATTAGGGGGAGTAATGCTACACACTCAAGATCCTGACAATTCCCATGCGAATCAGTTACAGAGGCTTCAGGGGGTGGTGGTGGGGCCTATGTAAACCTGTTATGGCCATTTGCATATGAAAACAAACATAAAATTAATAGTGCTGTTATCTACGCCTAGTCTATGAAGTGACAGCGGGAGATGAGATCAACTTTCTTTTGACACGGACAGCACCGCCAAATTAATACTTTATTTCCAGTATAATCCATGATTTGTCTGATAGAGTATTGATTCAGAACTCCATGGCCCCCTCTTTTGAGGTCACACTCGCATCCGATGAGGGAGAAATGATAAAATGGCGCCCAAACCGGTGCGTCTAAACCGGAAATCAAACCATGGTCCTCTCCACTCCACAATCCACTTAACTCTATATCTGTTGACAGGAAACTAACTGGACCACAGAGAATTGGTACGTCATACTTGGTATCGGCGTCGGAGTACTTGTCCTCCTTGTCTTAATCATCACATCAGTAGTCACTTATAACAGGTTAGCGTGACAGTCACACCTTTTGATTTGCTTGGTGCCATGCACATCACTGATTCGCTCCTCTGCTTATAGCGTACATGTGTTTAGTTAGAACAACCTTGGTGTTATTTCTATACCTCTCCTTGCTCACCTATGCACCTATGATTTCTGCGTTATCTAGATGGAATTAACCTCTCGCCTCCTTAACCAAGTTATCAGAGAATTAAGATTCGTCCATGATACCGGTTACATCATCCCCTCATCTAACAACACCCATACATTGCACACCTGTTACCCGCTATCTGCTACTAGTTACATGTTGGTAGCCTCAAGCATAGAGTTATCCTCCTCATGGCTATAGGATAACTCTATAGCTCCAAGCCATGCTAGTTGCTGGACCACCTCGCAATCAATAATTGTTCAGCTTACTAAGCCTGAACTACCTATCTGGTACTATTGTCAGATGTATGAACGGGTGATTGTAAAACCAAATCAAAGACTTTTTCTATTTCTTACCCCGAGGCAGCAGGACCTGTGCCAGATCCTTAGATTCTAACTTGTTCCCCTCGCAACCGCATGATTGCCTCACCGATTGTGCTTGCATTTATTTTTAGACATAAAAGAATTCAAAAATTAAAAATTCAGGAAAAGAAGCTACATCAAATATCATAGATACAGGTAACATATATTTGTGAGGGGAATATTTGTTTTCACTTAACCTGACTAGCCGCTGTTTCCTTTCGCCACATCTCAGAACGCTTCAGAGCCAGATCACTTTCACTTTCACTTTCACTTTCACTTTCACTTTCACTTTCACTTTCACTTTCACTTTCACTTTCACTTTCACTTTGCTATCTTCATAGACCTGTACTTCCTATGATTTCACTGTGCATTTCCTGTCTTGGCTTTCTGTTCTAGTATTTTCACAAACCACTCAATCAAGAGCAGATCATAGTCTTTACAGCTACATAATTTTTAATCTCTGTGCGGGTTCACAGAGAGACTTGGTTAGAGCTCGGTATGCCCACCCTGTCACCACCTTTGACTTTTCTGATATTCAAACCTATGGCTTCCTGCACACTTGTTCAGTATTCTGATCCCCTATAGAGGCTTCACGAGGGATGTCCTTGGGCACCAACTTTATAACTTCAGAAATCACATCACTACGCATGACACTGTCTTGGTAAAGTAACTGTATCAATACCAAATAAAATTGAGCCTTTGGGTAACATGTCGGGCGCCTGTAAATTCTTTGGTCTTTAGATTGAAGTACAGACAGTTAGACAGTCTATCATTTTGGGTGGATGGCCCCCTTTCAAAGATGCAAACAACACTTACGCCAGTTATCAACATTTGTCAACAAACTAGCACTTACTTTAACTTATCAGAGCATTCCATTTCCATAATCATTCACTGCCTGTATGATAACAGTAATTCCGGAATAATAATTCAACAAAGTTATGCAACGTGACACTTCCCAAGCGAGGAGAGATGGCACCATGATTCATGGCATCATTGGGTGGGAGCCTTCATGCAGTTAGGATGGGGTAGTCCGGGTGGTCTCCTTGTTTCTTAACCCCAGGGTCAGGGGTTTGCAGTAATTGACCACTGAGTTTTGCACTCGGAATTTCCCTATGTGCGTCATTAGGGGATTTTCTGCTTGCACCCGCGCGCCCCTTAGAGAACGTAACTGTATGGGAGGGCCTTCTTTATTTAATGTTGGGTACCGAAACCAAAAATGGTGTTGCAAAAGACATATGGTGGTGACGCATAGATAGGATTGGGTAAGCTTGGTGGTAATGCTAACTTGTATTAAAAAACATCTGTTCTCAAGAAGAGGGGCCACCCACTCCCATCTGGATCGAAAGATACAGATTCAGTGCCATAGCCTGAGAATTATCCGGTGTGGTGATAGAACCAAAAGTTGCGACGTTATCTTGAGTTAGTTTGGTATGTATGGGGCACCGTGATATTTACTTTAGATTATTACGTATAACCTCTTAGCTAAAGCCTTTATAGATAGCGTAAATGGCATAGTCGTGTCTAAGGAAGAAAAGTCAACCCAATCAAGTTGATAACGCAGAATTATCTTTGGTTTTCTTACGATCGATCGCTATATTTATTGTCTCGGCTGCTATTAAATGCGACATTGAATATGAATTAGATATTAGGAAGCCCCCTGGGAAGAGGTAGTTTTGGAAATGAAGCTAGCTATTGAGATATTCACGATTTGAACCAGCTTCCAATTGACATTAGAGTTGAGTCTTAGCTTGAGTTGGTGTCCTTAGTCTAATCGGCGAAAAAAACAAACTGTATATGTATCTAATCTAACAGCTTTACCATTATGGTAGCCAGGTGATCTGAAAAAACTGTGAGTTTTAGCACCTCGCATGATTTTTGGCACCTCTAGCTCTAGTCTAGGACCGGTGTTTAAGAGGCCCCCTAAATAGGATGGCTGACAATACTGAAAACAGATGGCGGGCTAGGGCTCCTTCTACTAGTGAGGTGATATAGTGGTAAGGAAACAAACGGTTCAATTTCTCATTACAGCACTTTATTGGCAAA
>Ga0224511_10005087_pt1 | contig 10202 bp, 4 predicted proteins | sample SF_May12_sed_USG_2_FD_169988 | JGI IMG/M metagenome (GOLD analysis project Ga0224511, IMG submission 169988) | Sediment microbial communities from San Francisco Bay, California, United States - SF_May12_sed_USGS_8_1 | ecosystem: Environmental > Aquatic > Marine > Sediment | place: USA... | reverse complement strand
AACCGACCAACAGTTCGTCACTGCCTACCGCGTCATGTACAGCCTGGACTGTGCCAACTTCACAACATGCACGGATGAAAGTGGTGTGATCAAGGTCAGAGTGTGTAACCGTTTTTTTCCTTATATTTTTATACGGCTATGATACTATAGTAGTTCATGTGTGATACTGTGTCATTGTGTAGTTGTATTTTTCTGGTCCTCGTGGATCATGAATTGTATGTTGCTTACATTTTAAAATAGAGTTCCACGCTTGGGGGCGTCAGTGGTGTGGCATCTTTCATTACCACGGATGAACAGCTTCAATGAAGCCGAGGCTGCTATTTTCCCATGCAGTCTATGCTTCCTGAGGGTTATCTCTTTCCTTTTCTCAGTTTAATTGCAATGCGTGAATCGTTGGAGCCATCATACCGTTACAATATTATTTTGAACCTACTATCTCATATTATGAACTTGTTTTACATGTGTTCTCACTTCGTCAAACAATTTTGAGACAAAATCACCAGTCAAGTTAGGTAGCTGGACCAGGAGTCGAACTCACGATTCCTGGATTGGCAGATTTCCACTCCTATGAACTTAGTTATCAGACCCGATTTATTAACTTGGTGGGCAGTAATTTGTTCCTCTTGTTTGTAAAACATATTTTTTTATTAAATGTGAAGCAAAATTTAATAGTTTACATTTCACGTGGAATGTTTTATGTTAAATTGTTTCAAAAGTTCGTTTTAACTGCAGCTATATGCTTTGTGTCGTGTTAACACAGACGTTCGGCGGTAACAACGACACCGACACGATCGTGACCAACCCGCTGCCGACCGCTGTGCAAGCTAAGTGTGTGAAAATCAACCCGACAGCCTGGAACAGCTATATCTCCATGCGCTTCGATGTCCTTGGATGTTGACGTCACACGTGTGTGAGAATCAACCCGACAGCCTGGAACGTCCACATCTCCATGCGCTTCAATGTCCTTGGATGTTGATTCTATTGATGCAACTGTTTTATGAGCAATAAAATGCAAGCAGGATTGAATGAACTATTAACATCAATAGAAACAAAACAAATAATGAAGTTTCTTTCAAATGCTGCTTATTTTTTCTTAACAATATGATAGAGAGAGATTTTATAGTTTGTACTTTTAAATAGTTTGTCAATATTGCATTTTTTTCTGTTTTAATATTTAGTGGGATATTATTTACAACGGCATGACAAATAACTTTGACAATGGTTATTGCTTCTCTTAGAAGTATCTAGATTAAATATAAATGAATGTTAATAAAATCTTTGTTTATCTGAGGCTGTGGTTTTCATAACAGCTGATTTATTAATGTAACTAAGGTTAACGTCAGGCATGTAGATGAATATTTTATTAGTTAATTCAAATCATGATGAATAGAAATATAAGTTAAATTTCCGTGGAGAGTGTTGCGTGCACGAGTATGATTTTATGCATCAAGTATAGGTATCCGTCCCAAGCGCAAAGCAACATATCTGAACAAATAACTTTGGTTACACACGCATATATTTATTTATAAAAAAGGGTAAACAGTTGTCTTCTAAATATTTGTTTCTCATACAATTGACTTTTACAGTTCATTTACATAAAAAAGCAAATTGAAATCACATATAAACTCGTTTTTTGACGCTACGTCATTTACCTCCAGTAGCCCCGTTTTGCTGTCCTTGACACATATAATAATCTTAACAAATGTTATCAAAATATTTAACCTTTACACACGCAACAAACACAAGTACTAAACATGATGAGCAGGTGAACATTAGGGCTATACTAACCATAAAGTGCAAGACGACGCACATTTTATTAAAGAAGTTAACCTCGTTTAGCATCGCTAGTTTCGGGTATGACTGACATGGACATGGGTCAGCCATTTAGCATTTGGCTATACTGGATCCGTTGTTAATTTGTATAAATGATACCTTTTTTATACTCGTCTGAAATCAAATGCTAATTGTATACTAAAATTTGACAGAAAACATTGCATATGAAAAGTACATGACTTGTATTTAAAGTATGTTTCTTTTTTCTGACCAAAAGTGATTTTAGCTGTTAGAGAAATGTTTTGTGTGATTTATTAACATTGATTTATAACGTGTTTTATGACTTTAACATATCAGTGTCAAGTGCTGCCTAGTGTATACATGTAACCTCACATTAATGTTTATTTTTTCTATTTAATGTATTAACTAATCTTACGTCATGTAATCCACATGTCTAAAATAAGTGGAACGGAACTTAAAATTTCATATAAAATGTACATTAATATGTAAATGAGTTGAAATGTAGTAAAAACCCGGCAACACTTTAATGGATATCAAGATGGAGCAACGGTCCTTTAAAAATAAATTACACAAGAAGTTAGGTCTGACATGCGATTAATGTGTATCTTCAACAACTTTTCCATCTTAACTATTTTAATTCCTGTTATTCTGCTATGCGAATAGAACTGTAAGGAGAATGCATTGAACAGTTACCACATCTCTCCAGTTTCTGTATGTTTTGTATTATTTTGGTTAAATATCTAGTATGTATTTACCTAATATTTAGAGTGTAAAGCAGGTGCAACGGTAACACATTATTGGTCAAGGTTATTTTATATTTATATTCCAAATTATTCCTGTCTCATTGGCTAGGTAGTCCAGGGCAAGGTATCAGCCGTTGTTGATAGCCCTAATGATTTTTGTACATAGGGCAAGATACCAGCCGTTGTTGGTCATCCCAATGACGTAAGAACCCAGTGTCGAACGGAAATACTGCTACAATATGAACGGCGCTTTGTTTTTATTGTTGTGAATATGCCCTGTGAAATATTTATTCGATCTACTATTTGCAGTTTTAAATGGTTGATATATTTTTAGTTGGGATGTTATAAACACTGCGCAAAGCAAGTGGAATCGATGTGGGCAATAATAGCTTAAGCTAGAAACTGTACAGAGAGTCCATGTAAAATATTGATATGTTTAAACCATTTATGTTAATATTTGATGATGATGAAGGAGTATTCGCATATTTACTATAATCATTACAAAACAATTATACTAAACCAAATTCAAGACTATTTGTAGCATAATGGGTCTTAAACATAATACCAATAAAACAAAAATTATGATCTTTGAACATGGTCGACACACATCACATGATATCTAAATAAATGGCAAGAAAATAGAAATAGTCAAATCATTCAAGTATCTTGGTTTTCATCTTTTGAAAAATAACAAGTGGCACAGCACGCAACAACGAGTGGCACAGCACGCATCTCACGCAGACTTACCCATCTCTAAACAAATCAAGCTATGCAATACTATGGTTGTCCCAACACTCGATTACGGCGGCGAAATATTCGGTTTTCATGAATGCAACGACATTGACTTTTTGATGCATATCAGCATCCAAAGAAACATTTTATTAGTAAAATGCTGGTCAAAACTCCTACAAAGTAAAGAGGATTCAATTTCATAATAATCATACAAAATGTTAAAAGTCATGACAAAAACAAGGGATCTCAAAATAAAGCAAACTGGTCATACACTTTCAAAGTTACATTACAAGAATGTGGACTGGCTCAAACATGGTTGAACCAACAGACAGAACCCAATAACACATCACAGACAATACAGAGAGTCATATATATAATTATATATATTAACACTCTTGGTATTCCAGATTTAACAACTCTAGTAAACTCCTGTCATACAGTCTCTTTAAACACAGCTGTACACGGGAAACATACCTAGATTACATAACAACATAGAAATACAGAATAACAAAAACAAAATTAAAAGTCAGCTCTCACTACTTACACATAGAAACAGGCCGATATATTAGCAAGTCTAGACCACTCAAAACATGCACCAACTGGAATATGAGCAAGCCAGAAACAGAATAACATTTTATTCTAACTTGTCCTACATTTAAAGACATATGTGAACTGTACCTAAAACCGCACTATTATAGATAGCTCAATATAAACAAATTCATAAACCTAATGAATGATCCAAAAAAAGAACATTAAAAACGTATCAAAATATATCTACAGTCTACAGTGCATTTAATACAAGGCTATTATTACTTCTTTTCAATATATAGTCACAGCTACATATTGAAATTAGGAAAAACTGTTTTAAAAGAAATATGCAATTAAAAGATCTCACATTTACGGTTAATCGAATCGACCAGAACAAATCCCCGAGAATGATCGAGAATGTGCTACCGCCACGCAGTGTCATTTAACTAGGTCAGCGTCTCACAAAAAGTTAAAGGGACACAAACAGTGAATACTCATAAGATCATATACCTATTTTTGTTAACGCACATGTTTACATTTTGATTTAAATTGATATGCTTCTCTTAAAAAAAAATCACTTTATATACAAACATTCGACTTGTTGAATCAATACTTGTTTTTAAAAGCATGTACTTGCTTGATCGCAATAAAGCGTATTGTTGTTGTTGTTGTTGTTGTTGTTGTTGTTGTTGTTGTTGTTGTTGATTGCGTTATCACAAGAACAAAAGTACTGTTCAGGAAAGGGAGGTGAGAAGTATCAGACTCCCTACAGCAGTTATTTACCCTTATATCAGTACGGTAACCACTGCCACAGTGTGAACACTCGGTAAAATAAATATGTTTTCGCTTTAAATTTTAAATGATGATTTTGGTTCAATCTATTTTTATTTATTCAATTAACATATTTAATGATAAAATGTGTTAATAATGAACTTTAATTAAAATAATAATTACGGGAGTATCTTTTCACAGCAACATCCGCTATCAAGTAAACATACAACAGTTACTTCCCCTTATATCAGTATATTGTGGTTACATGATAGCTTTATGGTCACGTAGTTTAGTAAAAGAATATTAAAGAATTTGCAAAATGGTATATCGTCATGTAAAGGATAAAGATGAACGGTCGAATCATGACGGTAGCTTAGAAAATACTTTTATATTGAGGAGTTTGTTTAATAAGATTTAATACGAGCAAAACATTTTAGATCTGTGTAAAATGGCAGTCATCTACATAACGCTATGCTTTTTTCTAACAACAAGTGGTTGGTACCTAAATCGTGTCCTAAGATAAAGTTTCTAATTACAGCAATTGTGCAAGCCCAGTCCTTCATTTAGCGACATTCTGCGCTTATCTGGTAAGATCGTCAAGAAACTAATCAGTCTGTACCTGCCTGGCACAATGAACACATTGTTGGTTCTATCTCTCGGGGCATTCTTCTTTGTTTTACGAGGTAATAAATTCATTTCGTATATTTGATATGAAAACGATCAAAATGAAGAACAAAAACATTTAATGGCAGATAATTTTTGTAGATTTAAACCCACTGAAAAACCCACGAATGGTATGTCTTTGTAAATCAGAATTATATATTCATGCACTAAAGTATGACCGGCTCTGCTTTATCTTACTACAAAATTACCTTCTTCTCAAATCTAGGTTTCATATTTAACCTTATTTCATGTATACTTTACCTTTAAGGTACCAGTGTATTTTATAAAGAAATTATTTTTCGGCAAAATCTCACTATAGAACAGTTATTGACGCCTATCTATCATCAGGACCATTCGCTTTCATATTTTAATACGCAATGCCTTTTATACATTACGAAGTAGTTCTTTATATTAGCAAGACATGCTTTGTACTATTTATATATTTTAAATATAGCTGACGCTGCATTCGGGCCAGTCTGCTTCAATTGCCACAGTTTGCCATCAGTTGATAGTGTAAGCTCGTGTCCTAATGTGACTCGATGTACCACAGGCCAAGTAAGTCTCTTCTAAGTTTAGTATACCGCCAAATTATATTTCAACAGTTCCAGTTAAGTGCATGACTGCGTTTTTAAAATGCTTGTCAACATTTGTGATAGGTTTGACCTGTATAAATATCGTTTACTCTGAATACTAGTCACTTTCAAATGCAAACGCAAGGAATCAACCCTAGCCATTTCGGTTTAATCGAACCAAAGACCGTCTCGTTTCTATGTCGTCAGATAATTTGATAATTTGCTATATTCGTTAAAGTAAAGCTATGTTTAACATTTTCATGTGATTGACCAGTGAATGTTTTTGACATTCGGACATCATACATAAGTATCAAAACTTATATGTTGGCATCGAACAATTTAAGAATATGTCATACAAACTTAAAATACAGCCTACCTGATTGAACCATGTCGGTATCTAGAACATGGATCCGTTATGCGCGGGTCACGGTTTCGAGTCCTTCTGGAAGCGGCAAACTTTCTGCATTATTACTTTTACAAAACAAAACCTGGTTAAGTAGTCCATTACAGCTGGCTAATTTAAAGTTTCATACAAAAGAACAAAACACGCACGCAAAATACTACCCTTTGCAATGGTGATTTTAACTGCGAACTCAAATAATGTATTTGTTTCTGCTTGATATTTTCGAAAAACGATACAAAGTAGATTTAAGGAATGATTTACGATTTAGCGTGGTATAATGCGGTAATAACCAACGCCTTAAAGTTCCGATGCTAAGGAATTGGTAGGATAACAAGAATTTTTTTTTTATTCTGCCATTAATTTCATTGACTGCAGGTAAGTTATCGAGAAACTGTTTTCTGTCCGTTAGACAAACAATTCGTGACGTCACATAAATAATTCGTGACGTCATTTGACTTATTGTGGTAATAACTAAAAAAAAGCTTACTTCTATTTCAATGCAAGTGCCCAAGCAGTGATAGTAAAATTGTTGTTATACGGAATGCAATACGCAAGGCGTCGTACACAGACTTAAAATAATAAAATACGAGGTACCCAAGGGTAGGAGGGGATGTCATCTTTGTTTCGTGTATCACGTAGTCCACTTTGCTAGTTATTATGGAAAAACCTGTATTAGCAACTGACTGCTCTCTCATATAAGTTTGGTATAGGTCACTTGAAGAATACTTGGCGCAATGTCTAGCATTAATCAGCATAGTTGTAGTTTGCAGCTATTTGTTTGGCTCGAACCCTTGCCCTGCGGATATTATACCAGCGCTCTACCGACAGAGCATACTCTTCGGCGTTTATTCGTGTTGTTGCTTCTAAAACACTTTGCATATTGGAATGGCGATGTATTTGATTTTGCATTGGTCATTTTTGTCCTTAAACTTAACTTGTCTTTTAACATCTCTTCCATTTATTTTAAATCTCCTATCCCAGCCTTGGTTGAAATGAACATTTTAAAATAGAATGTTAGCAAATGATTAAAAAACATAACATGTATAACAAATTACAGTATACTAAAGCATTGATACGTTTCTCATTCATGGAAATGTCAGTATAGAATTGTAATAGCACAATTAGTTTGCAAGAAATATAAACCGTTTCAAACGCTTTAATTTGAGAACATTGTTCTACAATTAGAAAGACCTATAAACGTGCGGCATTAGTTTGGCTCTTGCAAGATGGACAGCGAAGAAAATCCCGTTATATGTATAAACCGGGAAATCCTTCCAGCACCAGAGGACGCACGTATTTGTTTCACGTTTTTCTAACGACAACGAGGGATTGATTGCAATTAAATTGAAAATAAGTATTCTATTGATAATGATTATCTGTGAAATACTGCTGTTTATTTTGATTTGTTTAAATTTGGAAATTAAAATCCACCAAGGCTGCGATAGAAGCTTTAAGACTTGTACGCATGTTATTCATAATTTCGCTGATTTATTCGTACAGGTATGCTACTTGAAAAAGGACTTGGACAACTCCGAAAGTAACACCTACTCTTCTGGTTGCCTTGACAAACAGGTTCTATAAGACACATACATTTGAACAAGAGTGCTTTTTTAAATTCAACATACATGAACGAGAGAAAAAATGTACGCATAAACTAAAAATAAATTGTTGTTCTTTTTCCAAATAAGTAATAATTTTTGCGTTTAGAATTTGACAACACCTGTCTCCGTTCGTAACCCTTAAATGATATAATGAACATTTTTAAAGGCATGCGAGAATTCTGTTGAGAGCCTCAAGGGTGTCATGCACGTCTTCCTGGGACGAAGGGAAGCAGCGATAGGATTTGGTAAACCTCTATTGACAAAGTAGATAAATAGAATATATAAACTGTGGCATAATCGATAGGCCAAATGCTTTGTGGAATTGACTATGCGTTTTAATTTCTTTTGTAACTGTAAATGCGTTGAAATAAATATTAATATTCTATGAATTGACTTGGAGGTATTACATTTTGAGTCTATTCCATTGTAACACGTAAACAGCAATATGTTGCCTCTACAATCGTATCCATTGCCATAATAGTGTTGATAGCATTTGTCTAGACAATTTGTGTGTATCAGCCGATGCATGATTTATCATGCTTCATCTGTTAATAATCTCGAATAAGTAAAATTTAATAAAGTGACCGTAAAACACAAGTTAGTTTTGAAAGTACAACTTTGTATTAATCATTTTAAGGACACAGTTGCCTGATACACTGCTGCGAGACACACCTGTGTAACACTGGCGAATGTAGTCAAACACAGATAACGACAACAAAACAGACAACAAAACCGACGACAACAGCAACTATAACAACAACAACAACAACAACAACAACAAAACCACCACCAACAATAACACGTAAGTGTAGCTTTGTTCTGAATAATTGTTTTTTTATTGATTACTAACTTGATTGATTGATTGAATGAATGAATATTTGATTGATTACTTGATTGACAAAAAAATTAACAAAAACCAGAACATGCAGCCTTTGTGTTGTCTGTTCATTCAGATCGTGAACTATGTGATCCCAATCCATGTAAACATGGAATTTGCACACTTCTCAGTAGAAGGTATTTGGTGCCATTTCTTCTGGAAAAGCCATGTCTGTGTGAAAATGACTGCAATGGCCTTTCATTTTATCCTGTAATATCGAACAAAATTCAAACATAAGATTTAATAAGCAGTCGTTGTAGAGGAACGCTTACGTTTAACCGGTTAGACGGTAAAATGTTCTGACTCTTCCATTGGTAAATTATTGGTAAACACATTACCTAAATCGTCCGAAAGCGTGAAATAAGTTAAATCTATTAAAACTTTTTTTTTCAATGACCAAAATATAAAACACGGTGTGTATGTTATTTATGGAACTAATGCAATGAGATTATTATATTGTCCCGGAATTATCCCTGTCCCGGAACCCCTTCACTAACTGTACTTTAGTCATAATCTCAATAGAACAATTGTTGACGCCTATCCACTATCAGCTCCATTCGCCTTTATATTCCAAATTGCGATGTATTTTTATGTTCCGAAGTGTTAACAAAGCGATATCGATATATAGTGTACTATGTATATATTCTCAACATAGCTGGAGCTGCATTCGGGCCAGTCTGCTTCAACTGCCATAGTTTGTCATCAGTTGACAGTGTAAGCTCGTGTCCTAATGTGACTCGATGCACCACAGGCCAAGTAAGTCTCTTTAAAGTTGAGCATATTCTAATTAAACAGTACCAGTTAAGTGCATGTCTCCGTCAATACTACAGATAACTGCAAAACGAAGGTATCTAGACCAAGATTTTGAGGGTCTTATAGTAACCACATGTATTCCTGACATGTAAGATATGCACATTAGTGCCACCAATACCACAAATCCTATTCTTTACCATATGTAATGAAAAGTGCAAGTTAGGGGCGCCATTACCGAACAACCAACTTTATTAGTTAAGATCATATCTTTGTAAACATTGAAGCAATCGTGATGAATGTGGTGTATATACCCAAGCTGTAAGGGTCAATATTTATGTAAGGAATGATCCTTATTTTGATGCGGTTCATGCAGATTGAACGTTCATGAGAGAGCGGGCAAATTTCCCATAAAGCGCGTCCGAGTTATTAAAAATGTTTTAACTTTCTCAAATAATTTTTTGAAGAAATATTTATGAAATTAGTCAGCTACTGTCTACCTTCTACAGCGTTAATGTACAAGTGGCGTTGTTTTAATTGGTCAAACGCCGTTGCGCTGACCAATCAACGTTCTCTACTTAAGTAAACACTGACGTCATTTTCGCGCAGCAGAGACGAGCGAGTCATGCAAAATGAACGTCTTTTTCGGCGTAGCTGTCTAAGCTCGCTTTTGACCTACATTTCTGTATAATGACGTCTGTCTGGGATTTCAGCAATCCACCGTTCTATTGGATGATTTCATAAACACTGAAAATGACGTGTGGGGAA
>Ga0224511_10005086_pt1 | contig 10203 bp, 7 predicted proteins | sample SF_May12_sed_USG_2_FD_169988 | JGI IMG/M metagenome (GOLD analysis project Ga0224511, IMG submission 169988) | Sediment microbial communities from San Francisco Bay, California, United States - SF_May12_sed_USGS_8_1 | ecosystem: Environmental > Aquatic > Marine > Sediment | place: USA... | reverse complement strand
CTAACTAAGACGCTATTCGTCTACCTTATCAAAAACCAGCCACCAGTCATAACAAACTTGCAAGGTTAGTTTTGTCATTGTCAAACACCGTTGTACCTTGTAACTTACGGACGTAATGCCAAATATGTTGTGGGAGTTTTCAGAACAAACTCTATATCCGTGTTAATTGAAAAACCATAAGATATTGATATACACATACCAAACCAAATATTACGTTGTACCGTACAATATCACTTGGGGAACCAAGCAAGTCATTTATCTAAACAATTTATACTGTAATTGACGTCGAAGTCCTGAATACCTTTTTTTTATATTCAAATGTATGTTATTTATACAGGGAAGAGCGCGAACTTGCACGAACTTTGTCACCTTAACAAAAATAATCATTGCTGGTGGGCGTGGACATAATAGCGTTCTTGTCATGTCAATTGATGTCACAAAACACAATAATATTTTTATTTGTAGTACTGGAAAGACTGTTAATATTCTAGAGAATTAAATGTCACATTGTAGTACTACACTCTTTGTTGCCTTGGGTCAACTAACCATGCAACGTTTATGGTTCACCAGTACTGGATTATCATGGTGCCCTTAAACTAGACATGTCTACATTGTTTACAACATTCTTTCTTTGAACATATTTCAATTTATATTTTCAGTCGTTGGCGATATACTGCTTCCTATATAAAAAACCCTTGTCTGTTGTATGTCATTACAGATAACGTTTGCTCCTCACATTGCGACTCGAAATTCCGGCTCTAGGTTCACGAGTCCGGTGTTCTGCCGAATGTTTTAGAAGAATGTCAAATATAATTATAACGTTTCAGCTGCAACCGATGTATCTACAACAGTGAGTCAAGGTACTACGGTATTCACTGTCGTGTCGACGGATCCAGAAGGCGACAGTCTGACGTACACGATGACGTGTGTGCCTACCGGCTGCCCATTCCAGATGTTTGCATGTATGTGTTGTTTTTTAAATGTTTTCAAATACAAACTACGATGATTGTAGCTCTAAAGTCACTTTAAAACACCAACACGATTATTTTGGCGATTATTGTACATTAACATTTGTCCGCAGTTAGTTTGTCTCGACCATTTGGGCGTGTCGCCTTTAAATTTGACCATGTCTGAATAGACTGCATCATTTTGTCTTTGACCATCCTTTCAAATTATTCCTAAAATGTACGTAATTGTACGAGTGTATGGATACTCAGTTCATTATTTTTGACAAAACACACAAATAACCCCATTTTATCAACAGCCGGTGCTATACAGCTAGACCGAGACATCTCCACCTTCAGTACCACCGGATATGACCTCAGTATTACCGTCACGGATGGAAAAAGCGTCACAGGACCCGCTATACTCACCGTTATAGTTAGAGGTATTGTGACGACAACGACATGTGGTGAAAGAGTAACTTATCAATAAACACGGGCATTCATGAATCAATGCATTATTTGCTTAATTGATTTGCCATATCCATGAAGCAAACAAATTACGACTATGCGAATTTATAATTATTACCTAAGTAAGTGTAAGTTATATAAACGTTTATCCTGTTTTGTTGTATATTTATTAAGAATAAATTAAATGTATATATAACTTTAAATCATTGAGAACATCTTTCTATTAATCATCATTGAACTTAGACACAGATCACTGTACAATTATGATATTTAGATGGCAAACCATTAAAACAACCATACACCCCTGACAAATTAATGTTTAACAAATGCATTTTAAACTGAAATTGCCAGTTCTTACAATTGTTATTACTTTTTTTAGACATAAACTAAATATCTTATATTTAACTCCGCCAACATCCATCAACCCAAGTTTATGTTATTGCTGTGAAACAGATCTCCACTGTTACACATGAGGAGGTTGCCTACCACTCTTACCATATAGGGCATTATTAAGTGTGTATTTGTAAAATGTCGCCCCGTACTTCATCATTGTGTAGTCATATTTGTCTGTTCCTCAGGGACCATTGACTGTTTGTTTACATTTGAAAATGGAGTTCCGCTCATGCGCTAGGGGGCGTCAGTTGTGTGGCATCTTTCATTGCCACTGATGAACATCTTCAATAAAACCGAGGCTGCTGTTTTCTCATTCAGGCCTTGTTTCCTTAGGGCTTCCCTTTCTTTAGTTTAATTTACCTTCAACCATCACAAACTTGAGGTTCTGCTCTGCACTGCATTGATTCAGGACTATAATATTTTGCCCCTTACCGAGGCGCCATAAGAAATGACGGACCAAACAGTACATGTACTAGCATACAATATTATATTTGGCTTTGAGAAGCTCTCTCTACTAGCACACTGTGCAACATACTTTGCAGTGATACTGAAGTCCTAAAACTCACTCAGCACGGGACCAAGGCAGGTATAGTTGGCGTCCATGTCCAGTCTGTTATGGCCCAAAGTGAACACTATATCGTTTCAAAGGATTACCTATCATACTATAACTTTAACACCAACAGTGTATACTATTTAACAAATATTGTAAGTCTTCCTGTCTTTCTGCCAAGAGAACACTATCGTCTGCATACAATAACATACATAGCTTTTCATTGTCTATACAAATACCTTTATTAGCGGCTTTAAAGTTAACAGCCCAGCCAGGTCATATCAACAACAACAACAACAACGGCAACGATGAACATCCCTGCCTTAAACCGCCCTGTACATTAAACCAGTCAGTATTTAAGCCATTGAGTCTAACACATACAACATATCACAGTATACATGTGTACTTCAACGCAATCAATAGTCTGCCATTCATACCGACTTGTGGGTTGCTTAATGTACTTCAAATGATGCTTCTTTGTATATAATTATACGCTTTTAAAAGTCAATAAAGGCGGGGCATGTGGACTGTTTATACTTCAGTCAAGTTTCACCAACATTTATAAATGAGGACTGTTGATGAGTAGCACTCCTACCCATCTATAAGCCGTTCTGTTTTTCTAATTAGAACATTATTCACTTCAGCCCACTTAGACAGCCTTTCATTTAAAACAAAGAAATATATCTTAGACATGCCATATGGTAGAACAATACCTCTGTAAGACAGATGATCCCTTGGGGTTAATGTATTAGATTTAGGGATACGACTAATAATTACTTAATTCCATATACTTGATATCATACCATTTCTTAAACATATATTAAAAGAAGGTGTAAAAAGAAACTGAGCAATATTTTTTAATGTCAACAGGAATAGCATCATTTGGCTCTAGCAATTGCTTTTCTAACTCTTAACACAGTTATATTTTGATTACACAGAGTCAGTGTCATTGGGGATTCTGTTGACTTCTGTTACTTTCATGTCGTCAAAAGTCATAGGGTCCTGAATTACCATGTTTACTGTTTCGTTCAACCACTCATTAACAGGTAATTTACGAAACACAACAGTTAGGGACCATTTCAGCTCATTTTTTTGCACATTATAACTGAAAGAGTTTATCTTACCAGTAAATGAGTCTAGGTCATTTTCAATTTCAGCACGGAATGTGTCCAGTCGTTTATCAAGAACGTGTCAGCCGTTTAAACTCACTGTTGACCCATTTATTAAGCACTGCAGCCAATATGTCAGCCAACTTCTTTTCGAAGTCCATTTCAAGACGATCACTTCTTTCTGTAACACAACAAGTTTAAGCTTTGAGCCTTGTTTATCTATCCTGTCAAATATAGTATTAGGACCGCTTTATTTGTTCTATATTAAGGTCTGTTCATAGAGAGTGCTTCTAGCGTGCGTCTGTTACTTGGTTGTATGCATATTTTTGGAAGCAGTTGTTTTACCACTGTCAGAACTGGGTGTCTTCTCTATTTTATCTGGGGTTCTTTCACTCGTTACTGGTTGTGATGCTATTAACAAATTCATGTGTATTTACTGTGCAGGACAAAGCAACAACACAGCTCGACTAGGCACATGTGCTTATATTGCACAAATTTAGCGAAGCTAGACGTGCATTAATGGAAAAAAACTGGATATTCAGAGTGTCCAGAAAGAGCCACAATAACGTTACTGAAGCTCGTAGCTTTGCCTTAATGCAGGTCACATCTGTAATTGTCAATTATTTTGACCACGTAAATAGGTGACAAATTACTTCAAACCGATGTACCTATAGGCTGGCACTGGGCAAATTGGCCCTAAGATCACAAAATCGGCGAAACAGTACATGCACGTTTTACCAATACCCCACTACAATCTCTGTGCCAACAATCGCTATGAGATATATCGAACACTTAACTACCAAATGTCGCTGAATATATTTGCAAAAATTAAAAAAGTTGTTTTCCTCCAACTCAGAACAACGTGTTCTACGGGTTACACACATCTATACGTGTACAGGTATGTGCACTCTATATTCGTTACTCTTAAGTCATTTAACGTGTGAGTAGGATAACTAACATTCAGTAATAAAAACATATCTGTGTAAGACACAGCGCAACAAATAAACTTACAAAACGTTTGTTGACAGATATCAACGACCCAGTGTTATTTAGCAACCTGCCCCTGTCTTCCAACTACCCGGTGAGGGAGGATATCGGAACAGGCCAGTCCGTGTATCAGGTACCATTGTGCACATATTTATAGTCTTTTCAGAGTACCTGACCGTAATCTTTGTTTTTATACTTTTTCCTGGTCCTCAGGGATCATGTATTGTATGTTGTACTTTTGGAAATAGAGTTCCGCTCATGCTCTATGGGCGTCAGTAATGTGGTATCTTTCATTACCACTGATGAACAGTTTCAGATAAACCGAGGCTGCAGTTTTCCTATGCAGGCTATGCTTCGTGTGGGCTTTTCCTTTTCTCAGTTTATTTGTAATCCCATTATGAAATAAATGGGTTTAAAGTGACTTATATTTGCATTTAATAAAAGCATAAACACTTATGTGCAAACACAAAATTAGTTACATCATACAATTATTTACTTATTAGCTGAGAAATATGCTGTGATATTGACCTATAAAATCGTTATTGACCGAGGCGATACACATTCATATCATGTGACAGTCTTAGAAACGGACGTGACATTAACTGGTGTATTTTCGTTTTCATTTTCCATGTGTGTTTGATTAATATTGAGGTTATTTTTGACATTTTAGACATCACAAAATAAATATGATTCCCTTACTGTGATTGTTAAAGATATATTAAAAATGTGTTTGATATAGAAATATAAAGCGGTTGTGTGTGTAGTAAATATAACGCCGGTTTAAAGCAGCTGACCCCCAGATGCTCAAAACAAAAAATGTTTTATTTTACTTCTATAAAATTAAAGGTAAATACTGGTCAAGTTATATTCAGTGGAAAGATCTATTATTACTGACTATTACTGACCCCTTAATTCAGTTGACAAAATCGTTGGTAAAACATCGTTTTTTTCTTTGCACAATCTACTGCGTTACTGACGCAGTAGCCGTTATGTATAGTAGGAATATCCCGATGGCAATAAAGCGAATTGTCTGTTTTCAAAGCAAAAAAGTAAAAATCTGCAGGTTTTTACCGTTATTTTTATTTTTAACAACTATTATGTATATTTGAAGAGATATTTTGAAATATTTGTAACTAATGATTTTCTAGTATATATTCTGGAGGTCAGCTTCTTTCACACATTTCCATATCAATCCAACAGCCTATAATTATAACTAAGGAAGGTACTATGCTAAAATGTCGTTTTTGAGAACATGCCGAGTCTAGGGGAATTGATAGTGGAGGATTGTTATTTAATTTATGGGGTTTGATATTGAACCGTTAATAGTATTGTAATTGTCAATTATTAAACCATTCGTTTATTGAACAAAGCGTCTGCTACTTTATACATTCGAAGACTCGTTGCCGTTTTTATTAGAAAGTTATCACATATGAATATTACATAAAAATGTGCTTGTTTACTCAAATTGGCAGGTGCGTATATCTGACCAGAACACGCAGTCGTGGGTCTACACGATGACGTCAACATCGTCCGAGGCCATGACGTACTTCGAAATTGACCAGAACAGTAAAGCAATTTTTTATCACACATATTAAGAAACAATGAATGATTTGGAGAAAAAAACAACATTTTCTATTGGAATGTTTTAAAGGGTTAATTCCCCTTTTAATTCCTAATATTTGCATTTTTACTGCATATATATATTTTCAAATCTAAATTAACAATATATTAATAAATGTAAACATAAATTTGTCTATCGTGAAACACAGTTCCGGAAATGAACCGGGGACGGGCGGGGGTCGGACATTCCCTCTCGGCGTCAGAGCATACATATAGTTAGTTTCTATTAGTGGTCCATATGTCCTTATCATATACCGGTGTAGTGCCGCAAGAGTGTTTAAATAGTTTCATTAATATAAAGGGATATTAACAGATGCTTATCAGTTATGCGGTAGAATGAAATTATATCACCTTCAATTGACAGCGGGTTTGATAAAGACAACAAGCAGTGCCATGGATTACGAGTCGTTGACGTCAACATCATTTAACTTCCAAGTCGCCGTCAGTGACGGCGCGTCGTCCGACCTCCAGGCCATCGTGATTGACGTCATTAACGTCAACGAGGCTCCGTCATTTAGTCAAACGGCGTACACTTTGTCAGCAACAGAAGGAGCCGTAAGTACACTGACTATTTGCAGAGTAGTACAATTAACTTAAGTCAATTGCAATATCCATTGAAGAATGCCAACTACTAAGTGTTTTGGTCTTGCTGCCCGGCCAAATATAGTTTTATTTTCTCTATTATAAATCGTCACCAGACAAACTTATGGATTCACTGTGTGTGTTACAGGCGTTCACCGTTCTCGGAACGCCTCAGCTTGACGCTACCGACCCGGACGCCGGCGACACGTTAACATATCACCTGGATTGCGGCGCAAACACCGGCTACTTCTATATGAACCCCACAACAGCTCAGATCAGCTACCAGTCAAACTATGACACAGGTATGAAACAGAATGAGTACAATTGTTAAGACAAGTCCATTTGTAAGGCAACAGTTAAGTAGTAAGGTAATACATATTATGATCATGTTTTATGTTGTACATTGTAGATCTTACATTGCATCCAAAACTACCGAAAGGTTGAAAACGCTAAAAAAAACTCCGTATTGTGATCATAGATGACAAAATGTACTTTTTTGTAAGTCTAAATTTCTGGCACATTTAGTAAGAAGTACTTTATATGTACATACAAAACGTTTTTGCCATAAAGTAATTTATTCGCTCCAGTTTTATATTCTTCTTTGCATACATACCATGTAATTAGTCTTATTTAAACATTCAATTTCTCAAACTCGCCGCAGCAGTTGCTTCCCCTTATATCAGTACAGTAACCACTGCCACAATGTGAAAATTCGGTGATATTTGGCCGGTCATATATTGTTTCGCATAAAGTTAAAAAATTAACGATGATTTTTGTTACAATTAAGTTTTATTTTATTTAAATAACATAATTATGAAATGCTAACATATTTCAATAATAAATGAAAAGAAAACGTTTCAATTACCGGAGTAATTTTCACAGCAACACAGTTTATCAAGCAAACAAACACACTCCCCGCAGCAGTCACTTCCCCTTTATATCAGTACTGTGCAATATTGTGGTCACGTGAAAGAAATGGTCACCTGGTTAAGTCTGTGGCAGTGGTTAAAGTAGCATAACGTGATGTAACCGGTGCGAGGATGTAAATATCTATCTCACATCTCACTTTCCGCCATTTCAGACGTGGGTCGGCCTACGAGTGTCACGTGCACAGTTAGGGCAGTCGACACGGGCGGCCTGTCCACTACCGCCAGCCTCGTCATCAGTATCAGTACGGCACTTGTTTATAGCTATTTATTTCATTAGGCTAATACATACATGCATTTATTTTCAAAATCTATACCTTGAAACAGAACACTTTACAAGTAAATATACTGTAATAAGAAAAAAATATTGAAGCGAAAGCTATGCCAATATGGCTGCTCACTTTGATAAAATATTAGTTACCTGACAAACTTGTACTACCGGCATACAAAGTTCATTTACAGATAAAAATGGTGAAACGTTCTAAATGTGTTAAAATAATACAGGCTGGTTAAATAAGCAATTATAATGCGTGGAAATCATATCTTTGGAATGCATCACCAGTATCAAGTTCAAAACCCACCTGGTTTCTTCGAGCGTTTGTTTGATTAAACAGCGTATGTAACACAAAATTTATTATACTTCGGCGGTCAGTCCACGTGAACAAGCGTTCTGCGGTTCACCAGTGATGTGGCCTCTTTACTTCGCAAGAAAATAAGTGATTCATCACTTGAGCCAGCTGTGAGTAGCGACTGAACTCGCTAGCGCTTTATATGGTATGCATTGGAGAAAGATTGTGGCTCTCAGTGCTACTCGAATTCTTGAATTTAGGCATGTCAGTCCTGTGCTCTACCGAGTGAGCTAAACTGAGGCGATATTACATTGGCACAACATGAAAAAGGTGCAGGTTACAATGAAATGCATGCAATACTGAACAAAAAGGGCTGAAATGAAATAGTTTCCATGTTACAGCGGACGCCAACGATAACACGCCAACGTTTGCACCATCCGAGTACTCGTTCTTCGTGAGTTACTATGCAGGCGCGGCTACCGTCGTGGGTTCTGTGACGGCCACTGACCTTGACACGGGATCATGGGGTGCCCTTACCTATACCCTTGACCAGGTACGGAGACTGCTTTTAGTTAATTTACAAGACACCAGACTTCGTGTTTGTTCCTTAATATTCTTATTTTTTTTCCATGCAGACCGATTGGACTTTAACGTATTCCGACATTCATTGTCACGCGTACCTAGACACCCAAATCATTTTCTTAAACAGATTACCCACGTGTTTTTGGGTGTGGATATAGTGTAACGTGCAACGGGATGGCTTACCTAAAACTACATTACACTGTAAAAACAACGTTTAGATCCTAAACGCTTTCCTAAACGCGTTTTCGGTCTCAAAAATTTGACATGTTTAGCAACCAAAACACGTTTAAAACCTAAACATGTTTAGAAATTAAACATTTAAAAAATCTAAACATGTTTAGAGTTAATACATGTTTAGGAGCAACACGTTTAGATCTACCACGTGTTTAGACTAAAGGTATTCTATATTGTGAGCCACTTGGATCACATGGAATAAAACTAGAGTCATGATAAATAACTACAGCGCATGTATACAGTTAAACGAGTTTACGAGTCAAACAGTTATAACATTCAATATGATACGACAAAATAACAATTCAAAGGTTTATTGACTCAAATTCTGCTAATCGCCAGACAATAATATAATATAGATCCCTATTTCAAAGCTTAATGCAGTGTTCATTGTACATGCATTAATATAGCTAGTATAAATGACTACACACATTTTGATTTTCAAAAAATATCGAAAGACTGCAGGAAATTTTACAAAATATCATGCCATTATTCTTAAACAATTACCTGTGAAACAGCCACAATTTCCATGTGATTCTTAATACCACATTGTCTTATAATAATAATAATAATAATAATAATAATAATAATAATAATAATAATAATAATAATGATGATAATAATAACAATAATAATAATAATGACTTTATTTAAAGTGGATTACATAATTTGACAAGTTAACATCAATTTTCAATATGGTCCATTGTATGGAGGTGCATCAGTGACACTATTAAATGAACGCCCCTGGTTGACTTTAAGCTTAGCTTAGCTTTTAGAGGTAATGTCAGTGATTTTTTTCCAATTATTTTACAAGTTCTACGTGAAAACCCTATTGTCTGTGTCCTCAAACACGAAATGTTCAATGAAACCCAGTAATTGAAAATGTTTGGGATAAGATAAATCCAACACATAATATATAAACATTAAACCCGACAGTCTCTGTCAATTGTGATGACACAGGCACAAGTTGTGCCTCACATACTACAGCACAACCAGCCCTGGTCCCGTCTGTGTTTAATATGACGGCCAATCTCGGTGGGGTCCCCTTAGATGTTTTTTGAAGCTTCCAACTGCATAGGCTGTCAATAAACAACAGAGGTTTTATTAAGGTAGTGAAACTTTAATAGGATGTTATGTTTACCTGGTACTGTTTAAAATTTAAAATGTAGAACATGTGATCCAATCTCATACTTTATCCTTTAATTTGAAAGATAAAAGATCTGTACAGTTTTTTAAGATGCA
>Ga0224511_10005085_pt1 | contig 10204 bp, 7 predicted proteins | sample SF_May12_sed_USG_2_FD_169988 | JGI IMG/M metagenome (GOLD analysis project Ga0224511, IMG submission 169988) | Sediment microbial communities from San Francisco Bay, California, United States - SF_May12_sed_USGS_8_1 | ecosystem: Environmental > Aquatic > Marine > Sediment | place: USA... | reverse complement strand
AAACACTTTTAATGGGGGGGGGGGGGGGCACAGCCATTTTATTCTAAAGCAGAAAGAACTGAGACTTATGTCCATTCTCACATTGGGAGCCTGGCAAAACCAGGGTCTAATAGTCCGGATATGAACCGCCACTGATTTATGTGGCTCTTGCTGCACCAATTATCATGCACCATTGTGGTTATCTCCTGATGTTTGTACTCATTTTATCTTGCACAGTAGGAGCTCACAAGGACACAGGAGGTACTAGGAGGCCACCAATCACTCCACATATCGGCAAAAGAAGCATCCTACCAAGGCATCCCATGTCTGAGTTACATTAAAGCCTAAAATTACAGAAGCAAAATAGTCATATACACACACCTACATGTAAAAGAGCTATCATTAAATGAAATAAACAACTATATACCAAAATAATGTTTGCTGAAAATGCCTTGGTGATTATTTTTTAATAAAATGGGTTTTCTACCCGTGTCCGGTGAACCATATCAATTCGTGTTGATCTATCAAGATGCTAACGTGAGCCATGCGCCTGCTGCGCATGATCATGAGTCATTAGCGCTGCATGCGCAGATCTCATCTGCTGGGAGATTTTAGCTAGTAGTGATTAGTCTAGCGTATAGCAGAACTCAGTAACTATGAAGGCGTCTTATGTAAGCTATCTCTTTATTTTTAATGGACTACTCCTCTTATCTACTGGTAAGTTATTCAACTAGTTACTGAACAATAAACGCACTATGTGAAAAAGTGATCTAAATATTTTGAAACACAACTCAAAAAAGCAGGATCACAGGTATGCTGAAACCCTGGGATGGGATGAATAAGCACCACCTAAGTCGGTATTCATATTTGGCCATTGTGCACACTCAACTTCAGTGCAACAGAACTTGGCTGGTAGCTTTGACGGTAGACCATATAGACATAGCTGGAATCTCTTATGAAGATTGAATCAAATCCATGACAAAAGTTGTGTTTCCTCTATACCCCCATTGTTGGTACGTATCTTCGATACATAGTCAGTCGTAGGACACAGAAAACACCCTATAAATTCTTCATGTGTAATTTACTAATCGCTGGTGAAGCGGTATGTTGAATAGTACGCTAAACCTTTGTGATTCCATCCTCGTTGAATTCTGATCGCAAGGTTTATTAAAGGAACATGATATATAGTGTCCTTCTCTACGGGGCACGCACACGTGTAAAAATACTGGATCAAAGACTCAGTTTCAGTTTCTCCATTCCCCATAGACCATCCTGCAATCAAGTTCAGGGTCAGTGTCACTCAATGATGCTATCCATGTAAAGAAGATGAGCTTGTCAATAACACCAGGACATGCATGCTGCTATATGAGCTGTACTATGTATTGCATAGGGGGTGAACTCTGTGAAAATGAAACTTCACTCGATCTCACTCAGTCTGGACTGGCCATCACTTCGGCTACATTCAGTCATCCATCCTGTGCCCTCAGTATCACCTTGACAGACACAACAGCCGAAGGAATATTCATAAGTTATGAGGGAAGCCTGTCATGTGAAAGTACACTCAACATACAATCAGATTGCGATGCTTGTACTCTGGTAAGACTGAGGCTGTCATAAATTCTAATAGCTTTATTTGTTTGCTTTCTTGTTGTTATACGTAGACCTCCAAAGCTGGAGACTTGTTCTGGAGAAGTAGGAGCAGGGAGTAACTCGGTGAGCTCATAGTCACGTGGGGACCCAGTGCTTAAACTCTAGCGGTGGGGCACAGGGGAAGGAATACCACACTATATCCATACTTGACTAGCTACAGGGTCACCAGTGCCCCCCTCCCCCACACACTACATCGCTGCCTCAGAATTTACCCATTTTCATTGTTGTTGCAGGAATACACATGTGGCCAAGAGGGGACAGAAATGTACTGGAAAGATAGCAAAGAGATAACTATGAAGCTTACTGGGGAGAACTCTGAACAATTCTCAGTAATCTTGGACCCTGTCTATCCTAGTCAGTATATGTTGAATGCCTAGTCAAACAACTTACATAATTTAAACTTTTAAGCAATGCGAGTGCAGCTGGGGACTTTGCCCAGTAGACAGTTGAGAGACATGAATGTATACTGGTCAAAGACTGTATATGTATAGGTCCAACGCAAAATGAATTCGCCTGAATGCAATAGCTGAGTAACTAGAGTCATGGAGATGAAAACTGCGTCTTGAATGGCTTACAATCTTAAACATTTTTAGCCTCAATGGTATTATGGAATTACTATTTATTGACATATCTTTTCCACCATTTTCATTTTATTTTTAGTAACATTCCTCAAAGACAGTGAGCTGCAGGCATTCCAAGCGCATATGTGACATTCTTATTGTGTCAACACAAACCCGACTACAGGAGAAGTCTCTTTGCATGCCCTCATGTAAACTGTATTTTAGTTTGCTGAGTAGTAAATAAAGTCATTAGCACGGTTTTTTGCAGGTTCCAGTGCAGAAGAGGGGAAGCTGAGTAAAGGTCTGATGATAATAGTGATAGTGGTTGTTGTGTTGGTGGTGCTGTCATGCATTGGTGTACCAATTTGTGTCTGTCTCGGATGTAAGAGGGGTGCGAATGGCCGACGAGGACCAGCTGGTGCTGAGCTCGGGGGTAGGTATAACGAGAATAATAACAGGCCAATGCTTAGAGCAAACCGACACTGCTTGCAATCGCAATAAAAACTAGTAGTTATAGGTGTTCTATCCAGAATTCTAGAACATCATTCGCGACATTCCTCTTTTACATGAGATGTAATTGTGTATATCCTTGGATTCCTAACTGACACATCCCTATACCTATGGATCTAGAACCTAGATTGATGAAGTCACAAAAAACCATTACCAATGTGTATTTAGCCATCGAGTATCATCCATTAACTGATATGGTCTACAAGAGTAGTGAAACCCCAACTGAAAACAACACAACATTTGGTTCCTTATGTCACATATGCAGGTCCTGCTGAACCATGTTACACACAGGCATTCAGTTCAAGGGATCAGCTTATAATTCAATTTAATACCCAATTCTCAATGCATCCTGGAAGCAGATACGTAAATACATTGTGCTCACTTATCAGAAGACAAGTGGTTTTTTTCACATTCTCCTTGTGGTATTTCAGAGAGAGTGATGCGCTATATACCGGGTAAACATCACAGGTCCGATCCGGATCCACCGCCTCCATATGTATATTCAGCGAACCCACCACAGGCATATGCATACCCTCAACAGGGACCTGTAGCTCAAGTACACGGCTTCCCGCACGGACATTATGGCCAGGCGCAGGGGTACGGTCATGGATACTAATAATGATTTTATAGACTCAGTTTCTTTTCGCTGTTCATATGGATAATCAGTGACATGAAGGAAGATAATGTCACTGGGACAGTAGACCTATTGTAGATAGACTGGAGTGCGAAATCAGTTTTGTTTTATTTGTTTTTTGTTTATGTACAGAACATCAGTTAGCTCTACGTGTGTGCTTTTCTTGTGTATATTTAATATATGGCAGAGTCAGAAGAGCTCTGATATACGCAACTGCCAAAATTACCAGTGCCTATTTTTGGTCCATAAGTGTGAACGAGTCTAAAAGAAGAATAATGACTCACACTCACGCCATGCTTTATCTGCTGCTAGTAGAATATCCGTTGCTATTTCTGGTAATGTTTGCTAATAAAATACCTCGGTTACAAACGCAATCGCCATGGCATTACTGTTTTGGCCACGGCGGTTTTGGCTAATGTTGGCAAGGTAACTTGGGGAGTCACTGATACATCGCATTGATTACTCATATCGCCATGCCAACGCACTACTCGTGTAGATCATTAGCAAGAACGTTTGCTTAGTGGGTAGAGGTTAACACCAATCAAGTCAGCTCAGGCTAACATGGAGTACAGCGTATGTCTTCTTCTGCTGTTAGGAATAGCTGCTTCCTATGCAGGTAGGTTCCTTTACGAATAACAGAGCAGTATTCATCACCAATTCTAGCAATGGCTGATAGTGAATCTTAAGACAGCCAACAAGTTTGGTGAGGAGAATTGAGGTGTCAAGTGTCCATGCCAGAGAACTCTGCCTTAATACTACCTAGTCACATACCTTTACATATACCTTTATGTCTCTTTACTATATTTAATTTTTTCTTTCCATGTGACAACCAAATTTATTGTGTGTAGAAACACCCAACTTCCCGGGACTCACTCATTTCAGTCTTGTAGCCTTGTAGCACCATACCGCACACTGAGCCAGCGGGTACTCTATAGCTGGTAGAGTAGAGTTTGCCCTGGGCATAGCCATCTTTCACTGTGTTCTGTATCCAGGCATTGAAACTTCCCTAGAAGGGGCATCATCTCTTGGTGGAATGGATGCCATTAACCATGTGACTACTTTACATTACAGACAGAACATTTTATATGGACAGCTCAGACTGTGACAATACTGGTTACATACAAGTGGGAGGAGATGAAGTTACTGTGAAATCACGGAGTTTACTAGGCCTGTTTACTCCTAGAACTGCTTGTGAACTACGACTGCACAATTCGAACGGGGGTGTATTTGATATAGATTTCGACAAAGGAAGAATTTTGGACTGCAACATTGTTTTGACCCTTTACAATGGACAGTCAACATCTTCACCCATTCTGGTGAGTGGACTTGTGACACATCGGTTTAAGGGAAATCTATTCAAGAGATTATTGTGGGCTCAGTTCAATCACCTCCATTTTCCATGATCTTCCATGACCATCAGTTCAAGGTGACAATTTCGGCGCGTGATGAAGTCTTATCTTAACATTCAGTTGCACTCAACTTATTACATTTCTTGCTAACGCCGAACGTATTTTTCTGCTTGCAGAAAAAGTTCACATGCAACAACATCTTTACTGGGCATCGGCTGGTCACCTCATCTGAGTATGTAACTATCCGACTTGATATCACTCCAGGAGCGACTATTCTTCGGACTGGTTATGAGTTTGAGATGGAAATTGAAGGTATGCCTATCCACTGCATATATACTGCCAGATTTTTTTTAGATGTACATCTAAGGTTTGCATACATTTACATACGGCAGTTCATAGTTGAACCTTATTGAGATGGATTGAATAACTACCGAACTACGCAGCAAGCCATGATAACAATCCCTCAACAACTACTATTGACACTCAATTAAAACTTACTTTTGCTTCTTTTCGGGTTGCTAGTGGTCTACTGTGGTGATACTTAGAATGTGGGTCACAATACACGCAGACCAATGTATGGGTAACCAGTAAAGACCGCTAGAAGTATACCCTAGGGTTCTATTACAAGTTGTTTCAAGGGTGTTATGGATGCGTGTTAAATCGACAACTATTAAAACGCCGACAAATACTACAACTTTTTAACATTTGTCGTCGACAGCCCACCGCCAAATGTTAAAATCGTCGACAAATGTTTCAACAAATATGTCCTACCAGGCAACAGCTAGTTTCACCCAGTAGTTCGTAGAGCTTAATGGGTTGGTTAGTATGAATGATCCTAATCCTGACCTAGCCATTTGAAAACCTATTCTTCGGTTAGCTGATGCAGTTGCTGCGCAGTAGTAGGCTATAAAAGCAATTACAGTTATGAGCAATGATAATATCAATGCCATTGCATCATCATGTTTGCTATGTAGGCTCTGCAGTTATTTCATTATATTTTACAGCTAAGGGTAAATGGCCCAGCAGCAATTGGACGCGGGAATACTGGCACAGCTGGCCTGCATGGATCATAGCATGTATTGTGATCTCGGTATTGGTTTCACTATTATGCTGTATTGTCATACCAATAGTTATCTGCTGTTGTCAGAAACGCCACCTGAGAAGACGCTCTAGAGAAGTACCAGTTGTCTATCAGGCTGATCCTTACCCTAATGGCACTCTCTACTCTCATGGTCAGCCAACCTATGTGGTCAAAAATTAAATATTAAGCCTATTCCAATGCTCTGCTACTTAGTGACATTAAGGACATTCTCTATGTCACAGTTGTCACTGTGCTACTACAAGTTAAGAGTTTTCGTTTTATAAAATGTCATTATTTTCTTACAAATCTCACCAGCTAAGCCTCTCCATTCATCGCATATCTATATTTTTCAAAACGTGTGGATAAAAATACATAACCAAGTGAGACAATTCACTCAAGATGTATGCCAACCACGAATAGCTTGACAGCTCGTAAAAGCCTCAGAAATAGAAGGTACCCTGTTATAGTAAAAATACAGACCATGATATAACCTGCACTCTCGTATATAAATGCAGGCGCGAATATCTTCCATACCATGAGATGTCGTCTTAGCACGGCGGTAGCACACATTGATGAGAAACACTAAAACAGATATGTGCGCTAATAGATAACCTGATGCTATTTGATTTTCGTACGTGCCGATGGATAGACTAGGAAAGTTACCCACAGACATAAATTAATTTATCCATGTCCGAATGCGGTTTGGTCATATGCATGTAATGCCAAAAAAGATTTAACTCTAATATCACACCTAATAAGGTGTATATACACAGATCTTATATGATTTAAACAACATTATTACAACTGAATGTATATGTTTACCCGACTGGGCACATAGTGTCGCGCGACCCAGATACAATTGTATATGTAAGCATACATGTAACAGGTGACAATTAAATACAGTTTGACTTTAACATCAAGTGCCACAGCATGACAGTAAGAGTGAAGGGGTTACCATGGAGACTGCACAAAACCAAAATAGCTGCCAGCATCTGTATCACTGAGTAGGTAGGGTAGAATAGGCGAATGTGTTGTGCTCCCAAAGAACGGCCACACCATTGATCTAATAGTCTAACTGGTACAGCACCGGATCAATTCAGACTTGCACGAATGTGTCTTCACTTGTTTTCAGATTCTGAAGCCTGCCATGAACAAATGGGCCCAATACCAAGCTCAAATGGAAGCTTAGATACAGCCCTATCCATCGCCCACACTTAGAGCCCTCAGCGACGCACTTTTCAGACCGTCAACGCAACAGAATTGGTCTCGAGATAGGAAATTAACACAGAGCTGTTGGTGTTCGCATTGATTTCTCGGCTTGCGCGCTGATGTTTGGAAAAATCTCTTGCAGGTGCTTACTACACTTGTAGTTACACAAGTGTGAATAGAGAAAATGTGCAACAAAAATATGGAAATATGGTTTCAGAGTGCCGTTTTTCACCTGTCATTAGGTTACTGAGTTTTAGTAATTAGACCGTAGTTATTTGAATTACCGATATTCATTTTGTTCAGAAAAGGACCACTCTTCATCACTGCAATGAATGCGGAGTTGCCTCACTTTAAAAATGGGAAACACAACTCCAAAAGTGCGTCTACAATCGACCGTGGCTTGGCCCCTTTAAGACGGATCATACTCGAAGAGAAACGCAGTCATGCCCATATGTTTGCATTTACATGTTGGGCTGTAGTCACCTATTTAAGTCAAATTAAGCCTAATTGTTATTGTTGTCATACAGTGTATTGCACACCGATGTATCTTAAACAGTAGCTAGTTAAGTGAGATGAATGTCTCACCACTAAACCAAGACCATGCTCATCTAAATCAATGAGATTTTCAATTCAAGATATTGGGGGTTAGAGGGATAGCTCAGCGACAGAGAGCTCGGCCTGCGATTGCAACAATGTGGGTTCAAATCCTGGTCATGGTGGGTTTCGTCGTTAATATGAGCTCCTCACATCAACACATGCTCCAAGGAAAACCTTAGTATGAGGAAGAACATTGATACTGTCCCTCTCGTTGTGCTCCATGCTAACCAAGAATTAGTGAAAACGCAAATATCTAACCCACAATGGTGAAACGAACAAAAAAACCTCCGCATGATTCAGGGACACGCGTACCTTGGTCAGATGCAGGAGAAGATAAACCGACAGTATATGAAGCAGTGAGTTACGCGTCTGACGAGGATGGTTGGATAACTCCAACTCCCCTCTATCAGTTAGAGACTGGTTTGCACTCGACAACACCGTCTCAAAGATCAGCTGGCAACTGTATTGTACAATCATGAGCATCGGAAGACTTATGCTGAAAAGAACTTGACTGCAGAAAGTACTGCTAAATAACAATATCTACAACAGAAAAGGGGCCATACCAGGCAACTATGGAAACAGATTTCAAGTATGGGGCTATATGGGGCTATATAGGGAATTTGGTTTTACCATCAAAGACCAAAAACTGGCCAGCTCTGTTGAGTATTCTGTACGCATTATTTAATCTCGGAGGGTCCAGAGTCATTCGAGAAATAGTAATTACACCATGACGGCCATTGCAGAATCTTAGACCGGACGAGACCAGAATCTTTGAATAGCCCAAGAAAATAATAGAAAGTCTTTTCAGGTTGTTTGAATGGAAGCCTGGAAAGTCAGTCGCCAATACAGACCATCATATTTCTTGAATGGATAACATAACAGGGCCTCGCGTTCGAAAAGGTCCATAAGTAAAGTCAAAGCTACTTAGGAGGGGATGGTAGTAATTAGGGGCTCCAAAATGGACCACGTCACACAACGTGTCAATATGAAATACAGGAAAAGTAACACTCCGGGGAAATAACTTACAGCTGGTATCACATGATTTTCATGTTCTTTTATAAATCCATGAAAGGCGGCCTCCCATCTTATGTTGGTCATTGTTGTCTGGTGTCCAGTTGCATAGAAGAAATGTCTTGCCAATAAAGACCAACAGAGTACTAGCACCAAGGGGAAACTGGAGTCTAAACACAAAACAAGAGAGTCAGGTAACAACACAAATTAGCGAAATCTAATAATTAGCCCATAGAGTTATTTTCCCTCGGATAAATCCCACACATACATGCGAGACAAAGGAATGATACACATGCATTTAAAACGAACCGGAGTGCATTGTTTGATGATCAGTCGCTGACTTGGCCATATCTAGGAAGATGAGCATCGAAAATAGAAGCAGAAGCTGAACAATAGCCATGCCATCCCCTCCTAGCATCATGAAGAGTAGAGACAGTGTGGTGAGCAGTATGAGATAGCTGGCACTGAAGACATTACTCAGTCCGTATACTAGAGGTTTCTCATCAGAATATAATGATTGCTTCATGAACTGGTATAGAGCTGGCACGGATCGGGCTTGTGGTGGTGATGGCTGTACTTGTGGTGTATGGTAAAATATAGCTAATGGGCGAATGATTGCTGTTATTGTGATACATAGGACTAGTATGTAGACCGTCCGAGGTAGAAAAACCTGCATCCATTCAGGAAGTCTCTCAGATGCAGGAGCAGCTGACACTGCCCAGTGTAGACCAAGCATGGCCGCTACAGCGGGTAAAACGTAAAAGGCCATGAGAACGATCGATGCCGTTCCGTTGAGATTGCCTCGCACCTTCAGCACAATGTGAGTAAAAGCACATATTATTGCCACGGCGGGTACAGACATGCACCAGAACCTGATATTTTTATAGAAAGATTCCTCGGGCTTCAGCGCTGACAGAGCCGTTAATGCTAGCGGCGGTTCACAGTCATTCTGCTCCTCCCTACATGCTGCGAACATTCGAGCAATGCTCACGATCACGCTCAGAACAACGGCCATTGGCAGACACTCCTTGAGATAACTCTTCAAAAATGGATAACGGGGGGTTCGCAGCTTGTCGGACCTAGACCCATCATTCGATCGGTTGACTAGTTTCACTGACAGGAGCCAGACAGTCGACTGAGCGAGGAACATGGTGGCAGTGTCATCGTGCACAATCATGCTGTTCGAGAATGACGAGAAAAACTGGAGTAGAATGATGAGCACGCAGGCGATGTCTATAAATGTTAACTGATACTGGGGCTTCTTCAGAGAGGAACAGTAGATAATAGCTAGCAGGAATGAGAATGTCATAATGATGAGGCAGTAGATCCAACTAACAGCCAGATAGCCCAGCTGCAGTGATAGTAATGTCATCATCACTTGACAGAAATTTACTGCCAAACTTTCTTTACTTATCACGCCCAAGTTAATAGCTGCTCGGAAAAGCAGAGAGAATAATGTATGAAGGATACCGACTAGCATCATGGTCATATCAAACTTGGCCCAGATGTCTTGACACATCCGCCGAGCGGTTTGTAGGTAGGCGTAGTGTCTTTCTATTCTTTGCTCGGTAGTATGACCTCGGTTTAGTGATGTCTCCATGGAGGAGAGCCTTGCCATGATATC
>Ga0224511_10005084_pt1 | contig 10204 bp, 8 predicted proteins | sample SF_May12_sed_USG_2_FD_169988 | JGI IMG/M metagenome (GOLD analysis project Ga0224511, IMG submission 169988) | Sediment microbial communities from San Francisco Bay, California, United States - SF_May12_sed_USGS_8_1 | ecosystem: Environmental > Aquatic > Marine > Sediment | place: USA... | reverse complement strand
CCGTGCCGCCGTCAGTTGAGTACAGGTCGTAGCTGCAACGTTTTAGGACAAATAAATTAATATGCATGTTTGATATACTTATAATGTGGCTATTTGATTCGATAGTATGCCCATTGTTGTTTAAACATCTCTTTTGCGAATTCGAAACGCAACGGAAACATTAATAAAAATATGGAAATATGTAAGTACAGGTTATTTTCATTGTAGGAAAAAATCTAAATTTCTCACTCTGTTAGAAGCATAATGTGGTCGTTTTCTGGAAGATTGCGGGCCCCGAGCGACCACCGGAAGAGCTCGTTCAGGGTCACGCTCACCTCCAGCTCGTCACGCGCGTCTTTCACGTGCTTTACGTTTGGCGTCGTCCACACTGACACTTCCGGCGACTAATGGACGAAAGACGGATAGATGTACATGCTGTTACATAATAAAGTTATGCATTTTAAGGTTTTCAAACCAAGATACATCGCAGCAGTGTAAAGCATGCTGTGTGAGTATATGATTAATTACGATATGATTCTGTAAATAAAGAGACAGGCAGCTATTGTTGTGGTGTTTCAACCATCAAATGCTGTGGTGATGAATAAATCTTAAACTAAAACAAACAACGATGTATCTTTAACCAACACATAACCATAGCGTGTGATAGCTGTACTCACATCAGCAATGACAAAACCGGCAATGGCGACGCTGAATGAGAGTTCGGGGTCATCTATGGTTCGATAGAGCATGTCCACCCCGTTGAACACGTGCGAGAAGTATTTCTTCAAGTTGACCTTGGCCTCGTTATCCTTTCCCGCCTCAGTGCCCGCCCGGCTTGCCTTGTAGAATCTGACGAAGAAACAATATTTCAAAATCCTTCATACTAGTAGTTCATTGTTCTAGTTATTATTGCAATACAAACATAATATTTCATTTAGAATATGTTTCGTTTTAAACAATGCTGACTTCAAGCATGGTTATTGTTAGATCTATAAATTATTACTAGTATTCATTTTATATCATGAATTTTATTATTATTGTTATTATTTTAACAAAAGACAGTATTCAGCGAATCTCTTTTGAGTTTTGATGCTTGTATTTAATACTTCATTCCCTGCTCACCTCTGGTAAAGACTGAAGTCGATGACGGCAAGAATCTCCACGTTGAACATTTCGTCTCCCGGAAGTTGCGCGCTGCGTGTACGCTGTTCTGTCCCGAATGCCGCAGATATGCGTCCGGCCTCGATTGGCTCTGAACAAACATCAAGCAATTAGTTTACATGCTATAATTGACTGTCTTTAAAGTCAAATTGTTTTAAAGATATGGGTGTTTTGTCTTTTTCTTGACGAGCGCGCAAAAACATGACATTTTTAATAAACCTTTTCATAGTACACATCTTAGCTCTTCATGAAACAATTATCATTTTATTACATACTATGATTGTTTTATTGCTTTTCCGACTGACCATAACACGATTAATAATAAGGACGCCTTTACCTCGCCCATAACAAATCACCTAAAAGCTACGTATTTGGTCAAATGACGCACGCTAAATTAGGCTATAGATCTAGTCAATAGCCAAAAGAATACATGATAATAATAAACATCTTGTTATGATAAGTGTTGACATTAAATAACTGCATCAAATGTACCGGGACGAATACACTCTCAGCAAAAATCAGGACGGACATAAAAAAACTCTTCAAAAGTACACGTAGGACATAAAGACCCCAATTCCACCCACCCTATGGCATCAACCCGAGTGTGACTTATGAACATTGAGATAATATATGCTGCAAAACACTTGGGCTTACATTTACCAGTCATAATTTTATTAATTATAAAGACTCACGGTCGATTTTAAAGTCGGTTGGCGTGAACGGTGTGCCTTCCACCTTGTAGATGCCGTAAACCTTGCTCTTGGCGTTGGCGCCCCGGGTGAGCATCTTAGCACGGGTCCACATATCCGTGCCTGCCGCCCGCCGCATCCGGCTCAGAGAGTTGTCCTCCATGATAGACATTTGGAACTTTTCGTCACCCATGCGGAACGTACCCTCCATGGTGGCGTCCTGGCTGCACGTGCTGTTGGTGTCAAGGGGGCACGTGATGGTGAAGATGGCGCCGTTCACCGCGTCCATGTACTCACCAAACACCTGACGGGGGTCAAAGGTAGTTAATGAGTTTAATTACTAATTACATAAATGCCGGACGTAAAACAATGCAACATTTTAATTATCAAATACATGTATTCTGATTTTCATCTATATAGTTGCATACAAAGGACAGCATTGCTCTGTGAACAATTAAATGTACACGAACATGTCAAAGTAACTGGAAATAAATGTCACGATTCAACAAGAAATTGTCACTTTGCCTTCATGTTTGAACTTTAATATTCAAAATGATAAACTTTCACTAAGGTTTAAGATTACTGTAAACTTAATTAATGAGTTTACTTAATTCCTGACCTCAGTTTCGGTTATCCGTTCTGCAACTAACACTGGAATTCCAGATTCGGATTTCTTGATCACATACACTGAGTCTTTGGCACTGGCGAGTTTTGGATTTCTCTTAAGGTCTAGCCGCATCATGCGTCCCCGAACAAGAAAATCCACGTGCACCTGAAGCGGAAGTCCGTCGGCGGAACGCCGCGTTCCTTGTACTGTTGAATCCTGGATCACAGTGAAATCTATGGGACCTGAAAATACGAGAAACTTGATTAGGCTGCAGTGGAACAATGGTGTGCATACCCGCGTAATTATGGACACAATTACATGTAAATATTTAAGACTATGGCATCAGGGTTTAACTAGCTGATATTTTAGTTTGCCTTCTCGGAATTAAGACGTAAAGGTCATACTTATGAGAAAATCTATGAAAAGATAACTCACCATCATTTGCTTGTGTGTACACTGCTGGTACAAGACATATCAACACCAAGCTCGACCATAGCCTTGTAGAGGCCGCATTGTATTCCCTGAATGTCATTCTATAGAGCACGTTCACTCTTGAAAGCCTCGGAGTTTCTGGCCAACGTTTGTCAAGTCTGCTCTATTTATGTGTTACGTTATGACACAAAAAGCGACGCTTACGTTTTTCGCGAAGATATGACGGATCGACTTACGATAAACAGTAGAGCTAATTTGCATGTTTAACATTACCGTTTAACTCGTTTACTTGGATGATTTTTATTAGTATTACGGAGTAACTCTATTCTGTCGTCAAACAATACTTCAAGCGTTAAACAAATTATGATTAAACATTTAGGATAGTGTTACTTATTTGATTATATTTAAACGTTCAAGGTTAAAAGGCCATGAAAAAAAACAACAGTTCCATGAAACTTTGCGTGAAAAATATACCGTTAACTGATGTGTTTGTCTTTCGCACAAGTCGCTTTCTGTGAGTTAAAAACATGTGTCGTTGTTTTTAAGAATCGTTAAAGTATATAACTTTGGCATTAGATGTTATGATAAGAAATGTAAAAGGTACTAAGATTTCGTTCAGTTTTACTTGAAATCATTAGATCTATACATAAAGCACTGATGTGTTTGACTCTCTTTAAAGCATAACATTGTAAAAGCATTGTAATCCATTTGTATACAAAGAAAAAAGGAAAACCGCAGAGGCGCAATGTGTTAAAAATAAGACGAGTTGGCCATTGTATTTTAATATTACAAAGTACAAAAGATCTGGCTAAAATGTGGTGGGTTTCTGTCGTAAAAATGCCAGTATTTGCAAGTACATACAATCAAAACATTGCTGTGCCGGTATAGTTTCCGACAGCTTTTTGGTAATGGCAAAGTCTAATTACAGGATTCGCAGACAAAAACATCTAACCATAACAAATAGGAGTAATTTGTGCTAAATCACAAATTTTACTGTTGAATGGCAATGTGATCTTAAACATTTGGACCCCTCATACATATGGTGCGTTGCTGTTATCAAAACGATTCTAAACATTTTATTGTTTTCAAAACACTACTATTGAATCGAAATATGTAAGCACACTGCTTAAAAGCAAAGAAAACAAACAACAACAAAATACGTCTGAATATGTACATAAAGAACTGTTCAGCAGCAGCCAGTGTGTATGTTTTGTAAAGGACCGTCACAATGTCAGACATTGATAGGTAATCAAGAACTAATAACAATAATCTGAATATGAATAAGGCTGTGTGCATAAACCTTGGACCAATAAACACAACACTGAGTCAGAGTGTTTATCTTGAATGATGACGTATCAGCCGCTCAACCACCGCGTAAGAAACGATCACCAGACGACGTCTATCGTCGATAAAGGAGTGAAACGTTCAGTCATGAATACGTTGTCAGGTATTAAAAGGTTGAGCATGCAGTACTAAATCAAAGAAATATATAATAAATCTCATTAAAGGGGTTGCCCACAACAAACAAGCCACGAGGTCATCAAGTATCAAAAAGCAATCCCGCACATATGTCAGCCGTGTACTCTTGGAATTAAGTGGGTTTCGCCCTATGTGTTTTATGATGCAGCCCCTAGTGACTTAACCTTTCTGATTTATACTTATGATTCACTTATTAAAGGTAAACTTGAGTTGTTGTTTTCATTTGTCAAAAAAATTAAAGTGTATCATTTCTCCGCTTGTTGAAAGACTGTTGCATTTTCAACGCCGGAAGAGCCACCTTGTTCCAAAGTTTCTTTATAAAAATGTTTCTTCTCATGTCCACTAGACGCCGAGGTAGTGGCTTGCAGAGCAGCTTCCTCCTCTGTCCCCCAATCATCACCCTCGTCCTCATCCTCGGACGGGTAAATCTCCAGGCCGTGCGGTTCCGGGACCTCCCGACTGACGGCCTTAATGATTGAGTCCATTTCGACTCCGTCGCGAATGGCATATATCCAGTAGTATATGGAGCTGTGAAGCGCCGGAAGAGCATCGTTATCCGTTACTTCTTCGACCAGGAAGCGAACCCAAGGCGCCTGCAGATGAGGAAATCCCAACTCCCCCAGAGATTTGATAATACGCGTTATGCGGAGACAGTTGTGTTTAGATCTGAAATATCCAAATAACATCCGAGTTCGTTAATATTGCCTCATGTGGGGCAGTTAATAAAATGTCCAGGCAGCTGGCGATACGGTTAAAGATGTTTGGAAAGAATGCGTGGAAACTGGCTCTTAATGAATTGAATATCAATATAATTTGTAAAAAAACCTGCTGAATCCTGAGCTTACCTAAAAAGTATTAAATATCTGACCTGGAAATAATGGAAATGAAATTAAGCATTACTTGTTAAGGTGCGCATATCGCAGCTCCCAAATTTTGGCGTTGCGGCGGATGTGCCCTTTCTGCTCGTCCACGAGTTCCATGCCGTAAAAGTCCAGCATCATCCGGAAAGCCTTCAGAACGCGGCCTCGAATTTTAATGTCAGCTTGCATTTCCTGGTGCAAGTCAATGAATACACGTGTTCACTTTCGTTTTGTTCCGCGCTAGATGCGACCATGTTTTCTAAAAGTTATTACTTAATGTATTCGGGCGCTTATTGTTTTCGGACATATTCCTTACAAAAATAATTAACTTTGCGTCTCTCCTATTTGTTGTCTCTTTGTTTTAAAACAGGCAATAAGTTATAGATCGTCAGCTTAGCATATTATTAGTAAACAAAAATATAGATCTAATTATCATAAGACATTACAAAGGCGACCAACATGGTTAGATTTTTTTTATTTTAAAACACAAAGTTACAATTTAAATGTACTTAGTCAAAGGACCATGTACAACATACGTATTCAGTATTTTACTTTAAAGTTCATTATTTTTTATCTGTCAATAATATATTATTAATTGATGTTGCTTTAAATGTATCAAACGCCTAACCTTTGCCTCGTGCGCCTGGAGAGGCTGTGCAAACCGGTTCAAGCCGCGCCCTTCCGGCAGAGGAAACAACCTGCAAAAGCAAGTTTACGTGTGCAGTCAAACTTTAAAATCCTTCTCAGAACTAACAACTTCGACGTTAAAAGAAAATGTTGGCTCAAATGATAAAACTCTAAAAGACATATGTGCATTTTATAACACATATATATACAATATATAATCGTCATGTGATATCATTGCCGTTGTGCCATATCCACAGCATTTATGCAGAAATGTTACCATTGTATGTAACGGTGATTCTTTTCAAGTGTAATATAGTCGCCTTTCCATCCCAACATCTCATCTATTTTGTTACCTGTAATCATAATAAATCTTTCTATCAACATATTATACCGGTAATTAAATCATGCAATGCTGTAGTGGATACATGTAGAAATACAACAAACGAAAGGATATGGCGTCACCATGCGTTTATTGATGAAATTCTTCCCCAGTGTCGTCGCGTTCAACATATTTACATATCATTTTCAATTTTGGCTGTAACAGTATTACTACTTGCATTCAAGTAAAATTAAGCAGTATGAATCCCAGAAGTCATAATTATACTGACCAGGGAAGGGTTTTGAGCTGATCATGCCTCGGTAGAATTCAAGGTTGGCGTTCAAGGTTAATCTAGCATGCGTGGTTTTCTGAATAAGGGAAACAAATACTAGTATTTTATATGGTAAGGGTTTTACAGAATACAGACAAAAAACAAACTCTGGACAACCACAAGATGCTTTGGGTTGAATGTTAAATAAAGGCATTTTCAATCCATACATGCAGAACTGATTTTAGCAATCTATCTATATCATTCGTTGAAATTATAATAATTATATCCATACTGAGTATACAGTGAACTCGACAGTTTCGGGTCATCGACAGTTCCGGGTCACCTTCGCATAAACATTTTTGTATTTCCAGAATGTCAAAGTATACCGGCTTATTAATTATCCAGTCATTTTCTCAAATTTATTAGCTGCTTGAAAATTGTTGTTGGTTGTCAAATTTTGATTTACTGACGTCGTGATCACGAAACGCTTGACTGCACCGCTTCCATGGAAAGTGAAAATACCAGTAAATTTGTAAATACAAATTAAAAGATTTCATGAATTGTATCAAAGTAAAGAGGAATAATTTGTTAAACGGTATATACAGTTCTGTTTCTCCAGACGTTCGTTTTAAAGAGACACCCTACGTTAATTTCTTTACTGACCAGGAACTTTCGAGTTCACTGTAGATGCATCTTTATAGATGTAAATAGCAAAGTGGATAAGGACTACAAAGTAACAAAGATCATTCTGCTGGATATTTAAGTCAGTAAGCATTCGCTGCATTTTACATACATGATATATATGGCTTACTGAGAACTTGTTTGAAGGTAATTTGATTTACTTCCTGACAATATTTTTACCCGGAAACGTCAAGAAAACAACCAAAGAACCATCATTAAAAACAACAGTTGTAAAATGTACTAGTAGATCTACTGACTCAAAACAACACATACCCATGACAACGAAAGAGCATACATGTACATATGAAATACAGCGAGGTGAGCGAGCAACATAGCAACGCCTATAGATGAGATAAAGATTAAATTTACTTATAAATAATTGCTTAGTTACCCCACGTAGCCTACCTGTTCAAAAGTTGTTGATGCGACATTGTGCGCGGCCGTGTATGGTGACTTGGACGCGTCTGCTTGTTTCATGTGGTCAAGTTTGGCGCTGTTTACGGACGCTCGCAGTGCCGAGGTCTTTGTGTGCGGTATACGTCTGTCGTGTCCGGACATCATGCACATTCAAATCTCCGTCCTCCGTGAAATACTGTTGTGCATTATCCGAACTTGTTTACTTAGATCTACTTTTCACCAGAGCTCCACATACTTGACAGACACTCATGACATTCCGTTAAAAGATCCCATTACTTGAGTTTTCTGTATTATTGATCATTATTCCTAGTCTCCTTTTTTGTACTAATAGCCTAGCTATTTTCGTTCTTCATGGTTTCTGTTTCAAATCGAAAGTAGCTAGGTTGAATAACACTAATCTATATAGATACAGTTCTGTACACAAAATAAAAGAAGAGATTTTGAAATATAATTTAATTTTTTCGCGAAATTAATAAATCATAATGTTATATTAATGACGCATTATTGGTGTAAAAACGGAAACAATAGACATCCCGTTTTTAGTGCAAAAGATTTTCCCAGACGGGGAATCGAACCCCGGCCGCCGCGGTGAGAGCGCGGAATCCTAACCACTAGACCACCTGGGAACTTATTTCCGTATCGTGACAACTGTCTATATAAACCTTCATCATTCTTTGCAATGATAATGATTGTAATAAATATTATATTATTATTATTTCACTTTCATTTACTAAGTAACTGTTTCATTGTGAAGTTTGTTCATTCAGTCGCAACTAAAATGTACGCTTTTTATTAAATAAGAAACCAATTCTAATTTTCATCGATTAAATTGTGTTGTTTGGTGGGGGGTCACTAATTTGTTAAATGCATACTGATCACACTTACTTACACCTGTATATGATATCACTCGATAAAAATATTTTAAAAAATATCTTTTGAAGCGGGATAAATGAGTGTTTTAAATACAATTTTAAATAAGAAAATATTTCAATCAAGCCGACTCAAAATGGCCGAAAATGTACACAAGTGACATATTTCTAACACAATTTACTTAAAAAAACTATTCATTTTAAATCATGGAAGGTAAATTACATTAAAAATATATATCTTGTTATTTTTTCTTTCAAACAATCAAACTACAAAAGATATTCTGCCGTGAAATAGGAGAGTATTACAATAAATTATAAAGTTTGTGCAAAGAAACGTTCGGTTAGATACAACTATTAAAACAACTTTTCAGACAGGAGAACAAATATTTGCTTGAGGCGAATGGATCCTTTAATACAAGTTAAATTAAATTTAGCTATATGTACCACGGTGGGATGTATAGGAACAAACCTAAGGCAGAACTGTCTGTCTGTGTAGCTCAGTTGGTAAGGCACCTGACTTGCAAGCAGGGGGTCGTGGTAGTCCATATATATGTACGCTAAGTTTTTAAAATCTGGTTGACTCTTACAGGAAAACATCTAAAATGTAAATATTAAAAAATGGGTTTTCCTGAACGCCCATTATTGTGGCTAGGGGTCGTGGGTTCAATTCCCGCCCTGGGTAAATGACTTTTCTGGCCTGTCTACAAATGACCATCCCAGCAGGACCTACTCAGGTCTGCCATGGACTTGCCTCAGGTCTGATATAGCAATATGTCTTAGAATTTGAGGGCCAATTACAACCTTGTGCGGGTGTGTGTTGCACAGTTGAGTTCACTGTGCTGTATAGGAACAAAACTGTCTGCCTGAGTAGCTCAGTTAGTAGAGCACCTGACTTGCAAGCAAGATATGTTGTCATGTGTAATGTACAAATGTATATGCACTTGTAGCCAGCTACGTCCTGGATAAGTATTCTATAGGTAATATTTGTCAGCTCAAAGTAATAATCATATGTATGACGTCTGAACGAGTATATGTTGACATTCAGGTGATTTGATGAGGAATGATTTTATCAGCTGATATTAGGGCGCATGTTAAGTACTTATTTAGTTAAAAGGGCAGATCCAAACAATGAAAAGAATAGATAAAAATAAAAAGTGGACTGATTGATTCTAGGATTAACAATGTACATAAACTAACAGGCAATAAACTATGAAAGTGAACAGGATTAAAGAAAAGACAAAACACTGATACAACCAAATAAATTATATTCAAGTACAACAGAGTTGGGCAAAATACACCCTTACTATATATTTCACATTAATATTTCCCGGGACTGGGTGTTTCTCTTTCTATATATTATATATAATTAAGCACAATGCATTTGCAGAGTATGAACATGAGTTGCAAGAAGTGAAGAGAGAACTGCGCGAAGTTGAGAGCCAACTGGAGGATCTTCTGCAGCGTCAATCCAGTCTGACAGAGCGACAAGAGCAACTGGAAGCAATTGTCAATGATGCAAGCAAGGCTAGCAGTAATGACAAACAGTGGGAAACAAAAGGTAAGTAAGGTTGTTGGGTAAGCCTTTAATTTGTTATATTCTATCTTTCTATCTACAAATTTTTGAACAGATCTTGTAGATGTAGCTGTGTTGTGTTAAGGCCTTACAGAAACATGTCTTAGCTGTGTTCAATTTACCAATATCCATTGATCAGGCATATATTTAACTAAGATTATATAACATTCCTCTTCAATAAAACTTTACTTCTAAAAAAATATTTGTTTTCAGATTTTCCCTGGTCAGCGAAGTTGAAAG
>Ga0224511_10005083_pt1 | contig 10205 bp, 9 predicted proteins | sample SF_May12_sed_USG_2_FD_169988 | JGI IMG/M metagenome (GOLD analysis project Ga0224511, IMG submission 169988) | Sediment microbial communities from San Francisco Bay, California, United States - SF_May12_sed_USGS_8_1 | ecosystem: Environmental > Aquatic > Marine > Sediment | place: USA... | reverse complement strand
TCATTGCTCTAGTTGTCATGGCGCAGACCGGCTAGGCGGCGTCGGCCCGGCACTGTTACCGGAAAATCTCACACGTTTAAAAAAGAAAGAGGCAGTTTCTGTTATTGGTAGCGGACGTGCCGCTACCCAGATGCCGGCATTTGAAAAAATCCTGACTTCGGAACAAATCATATCTCTAGTGGATATGATTTACACGCCTCTGGCCAGTGTTCCGCCATGGGGTATGGAGCAGATCGGGAAGAGTCAAATATTGCATCACGACGTTGCAAAATTATCTGCCAAACCAGTATTTACAGCGGACCCAATGAATCTATTTATCGTAGTGGAAATTGGTGATCATCATGTGACACTGCTCGATGGAGATAGTTTTACCCCTATTCACCGTTTTGCCAGCCGTTTTGCCCTGCATGGTGGTCCGAAGTATTCCCCCGACGGAAGGTTTGTCTATTTTGCCTCAAGGGATGGATGGATCAGTAAGTATGATATTTACAATCTGACACTGGTTTCTGAGGTTCGCGCTGGCATCAATACGCGCAACGCCGCTGTCTCCGGAGATGGGCGCTATGTAATGGTTGCCAATTATCTACCGCATACATTGGTCGTTCTGGATGCAACAGACTTATCACCCCTGAAAGTCATACCGGTGACCGATGATAAAGGAACATCATCTCGAGTAAGTGCTGTTTACGATGCCGGACCACGAAACAGTTTTATTGCTGCCCTGAAAGATATACCGGAAGTATGGGAGATTCCCTACAGTGATAATCCGGAACCAATATACCCGGGCCTGGTCCATGACTATCGCATGGGAGAGGGATTGCAGGTAAAAGGCCCTTTTCCTGTACGACGAATCCGCCTGACTGACTATCTGGATGATTTCTTTTTTGATCAGTCTTACGAGCACCTTATCGGCGCTGCCCGCAATGGCAACAACGGCCAGGTTATTAATTTATTAGTAGGTAAAAAAATTGCCGACATTGATTTACCAGGCTTGCCGCACCTGGGTTCTGGAATAACATGGGATTACAAAGGAACAACAGTGTTGGCAACGCCTAATCTGAAGTCTTCCGAAGTTAGTATTATCGATATGCTTACATGGAAGACCATAAAACGACTGAAAACGCTGGGCCCTGGATTTTTCATGCGCTCTCATGAAAATTCGCGTTATGCATGGGTGGATGTATTTTTTGGGCCCAATAAGGACGCGGTTCATATAATAGATAAGAAGAAGCTAAAAATTGTGAAAACATTGCGGCCAGCACCAGGAAAAACAGCTGCTCACGTGGAGTTTACCCGGGATGGCGCCTATGCGCTGTTGAGTATTTGGGAGATGGATGGTGCGTTGGTTATTTATGATGCCAGGACTCTGAAAGAGGTTAAGCGCCTGCCGATGAAAAAACCTTCTGGTAAATATAATGTCCACAATAAAATAATGCGGTCCGAGGGTACCAGCCACTAGGCGTGAAGTTGGTGCAAGAGACTTCTTATGAACAGTGACAGAGAGCTGATTAAGAAAATTCGGTTTGCAGCACAAAAACAGGCGACCAAAGCATTGCGCGGCAAGTCACCAACCTATTCACGTCACTGGATACGACCCCCTTTTGCATTAGAGGAGGCGGATTTTCTGTTAGCCTGCAGCCGCTGCAATGCTTGTGTCGAGGCATGTGCTTTCAAAGTAATTTTTTGTTTGCCGCGTAATGTCGGTGTCCTGGCGGAGTTGACGCCGGCCATGGACTTGCTTAACCGGGGCTGTCATTTATGTGTAGACTGGCCCTGTGTAACCGCTTGTCATGACGGCGCCTTGTATAACCCGTTTCCGGTGCGTGGTCCTGGGGATCTGCCACGGCTGGCCAGGGTCGGTATCGACGAATCCCTGTGTATTACCTATCTTGGCCAGGAATGCGCTATCTGCGGGATGATATGCCCCGTACCCGGTGCTCAGACCTGGGATCTTGGGAAGCCGGTAATTAATCAGGAGATTTGTGTCGGCTGTGGTTTATGCCGGGAGGTTTGTCAGGGGGATCCCAAGGCAATTCACATACGGTTTTTAGCGGCATAACCGAAGTTTGGCTAATTTTCTGTAATATGACATGCATCAACTCCCGATACGGGAACTCCAGGCATAATAATTGCTCAAACGGGATAGTGTAAGTAACAGGTGTCTGATGACTGAGCATACAGGGCTTATTGATCCCTTTGGCAGAAAGATTGAATACGTGCGTCTTTCTGTGACGGATCGTTGCAATCTACGTTGCTTTTATTGTTTGCCCAAGCAATTTAAAAAATTTGAAGAGCCTGAGCAATGGCTGAGTTTTGAAGAAATCGAACGCGTCATGGGGGCATTTGCACGATTGGGGGTTAGCAGGGTGCGTGTGACCGGTGGCGAACCTCTGGTACGAAAAAATCTGCCATATCTTGCATCCTGTTTGTCAAAAATACCGGGAATAGAGGATTTATCTCTTAGCACCAACGCTGTTCATTTGGCGAAACATGCACGGGAATTGTGGCAAGCGGGTGTTACCCGTTTGAACGTCAGCCTCGATTCTCTCAAGCCGCAAAGATTTAAAGACATAACCGGTGGTGGAAATTTATCCAAGGTATTGGATGGCATAATGCAGGCTAGGAAAGTGGGTTTTGCTCCCATCAAGATCAATATGGTAGCCATGAAAGATGTCAATGACGATGAGTTTGATGGCATGGTGGAATTTTGTATTGAAAACGGGTTTACCTTGCGCCTCATTGAAACCATGCCAGTAGGGGATACAGGTCGCTCAGCTATAAGACATTACCTCAGCTTGCAGCAGGTGCAACAACAGCTGGCAAAACGTTTTAATCTTGTACCAAGTATTATGTCCGGCGGAGGCCCGGCCCGCTATATGCGCGTGGCCAATTCGGATTTACGTATTGGCTTTATTACCCCCATGTCGCAGCATTTTTGTGATACCTGTAATCGGGTACGTCTGGGTGTGGACGGCATGTTGTATTTATGTCTTGGTCAGGATCACAAATATGACCTACGTCATTTTTTGCGGCAGGGTGTCAGTGATTCGGAACTGGACGCTCATGTTATCAAAGCATTGTCTTATAAACCCCAGCGTCATGAGTTTAATGAGAAGCCTCAGCAGGTAATCCGGTTCATGTCTATGACCGGCGGCTAGGCGAACTCTCCTTTAATTGATTTACATCAAAGCCGGGCCCGCATGATTTTTTTACAGTCCCTGCTTTATGGAAAAGCTAGCGAGCAGCCTTAACGCGAGATCAAGTCAATATCCTGATGTCGCCTATTACCTTCATGGCAATTGTTACCTTAATGTAAGCAATCGCTGTACATTACGATGTCGTTTTTGCCCGAAGTTTAATCATACCTGGGAGGTGCAGGGATATAATCTGCGCTTGACCCAGGAGCCCTCTGTTGCCGCCATGCTCCTGGCAGTGGGTGATCCTTCAAACTATAAGGAGATCGTTTTTTGCGGATTGGGAGAACCGACCTTGCGTCTCTATGATGTGCTGAAGGTCGCTCGGGCGATACGCGCCAGAGGAGTCCGGAGAGTGAGATTAAATACTGATGGCCTGGCCAATCTGGTGCACGGCAAGGACGTGACTCCTGATCTTGAGGATCATATTGACGCGTTGTCAGTCTCTTTGAATGCACATGATTCATCGTTATATGATTATCATTGCCGGCCAAGTCATGAAAAAAGTTATCAGGCTGTGATCGATTTTGTTTTACGGGCCAAGGCTTTTGTACCGGACATTACCGTGACAGCGATAAATGGATTGGAAGGTGTTGATATCGCTGCATGTAAAAAAATAGCTGATGATCTGGGAGTCAAATTTCGAGAGCGTTTCCTCGGGCAGGTTGGGTAATGTATTTATCACATTATGTGAATACCTTTGGCCGTTATGCCAGAAGGAAGTTTGGCCAACGCGTACACAAGCTGGCTATCGATGCGGCGTTTACCTGTCCCAATCGGGATGGTACTAAAGGTATCGGCGGTTGTACCTTTTGTAATAACAGTTCCTTTAGTCCTAATGGCAGAAATCCGTTGCACATACCACAACAGATTGACGCTGGTAGAAATGTTATAAAAAAACGTACCGGCGCAACAAAGTTCATCGCCTATTTTCAAGCATACACCAACACCTATGCGGACGTTGGTTTATTAAAACAGCTGTATGATCAGGCGCTGTCAGAACCAGATGTGATCGGACTGTCCATTGGCACTCGGCCGGACTGTGTGCCCGACAAAGTCCTCGACTTGTTGTGCTCCTATCAGGATCAAGGTCATGAGGTGTGGCTGGAACTTGGTTTGCAGTCCGCTTTTGACAGGACCCTGGATCGTGTTAACCGTGGTCATGGTCTGGCGGAATACAGGCAGGCAGTGACTGCCGCCCGGCGCAGGCAGTTACCGATATGCACGCACCTGATCGCCGGTCTTCCAGGTGAACAGCTCGTTCATACGTTGCAGTCCTTTGAGGTGGTGCTGAATCTGGGAGTTCAGGGTCTCAAGATGCACCCGTTACATGTGGTTAAGGGTACGCGTCTGGCGAGCAGTTGGCGCCGCGGGGAATACCAGCCGCTGACGCTGGAACAGTATGTTCAAACCGTTGTTGAAGTTATCCGCCGGGCCCCGGATGACCTGGTATTTCATCGCTTAACCGGTACTGCCCGTGCCAATATTCTACTAGGGCCCGATTGGTGTGTCTTCAAATGGAAAGTGTTAAATGCTATTTGCACACGGCTGGCGCAGGAAAACCATGCTTATGCCTCACCTCTATCCCAATGGCCATTACCCCTGTCGGCATGAAGAGGATTACTCCTGAACTGGTATGTCCTGCCGGTAGTTTGCCAGCGCTAAAGTCCGCTGTCGAAAACGGGGCCGATTGTGTTTATATCGGTTTTCGGGATGGCACCAATGCGCGCAATTTTCCTGGCTTGAATTTTTCTACTGATGAGGCTCGGCAGGCCGTGGATTATGCGCATGATGCCAATGCAAAATTATTTCTGGCATTGAATACTTATCCTAAACCTGATCAATGGCAGGCGGGTGTTCGTGCTATTGACCTGGCGGCGCAGTTAAAGGTAGATGCGTTAATCGTTGCAGATCCCGGCTTAATGCGTTACGCAAGTCAAAACTATCCGGAACTCAGGCTGCATTTATCTGTCCAGGGGTCTGCCACAAACCATCTAGCGCTAGATTATTATAAAAGGCATTTCAATATACAGCGTGCCGTGCTACCCAGAGTATTGTCACTATCCCAGGTACGCCGAGTAGCTCTCGAGGCGCCGGTAGAAATTGAAGTATTCGGATTCGGTAGCCTTTGTATTATGGTTGAAGGCCGTTGTGCCTTGTCGTCTTATGTAACCGGAAAATCACCAAATGCCAGTGGTGTTTGTTCACCCGCGGAAGCGGTGCGCTGGGAGAAACAGGGCGACCACTTATGTTCCAGGCTAAATGGTGTGTTGATCGATGAGTTCAGTGAGCACGAGCAAGCCGGTTACCCTACCTTGTGCAAGGGGCGTTACCGGGTCAATGACTCTGTTTATTATGCCCTGGAAGAGCCTACAAGTCTCAATGTGTTGGAAATATTGCCAGAGCTAATGCAGATAGGAGTCTCTGCTATTAAGGTCGAGGGGCGTCAACGCAGCCCCGCCTATGTAGCAGGTGTTACCCGTACCTTGCGTAGTGCCATCGATGCCTGTATCAACAATCCGGAAGAATATCAGGTACAACCATCCTGGATGCGGGATTTGGACAAAGTTGCGGAAGGTCAGTGCCATACACTTGGTGCTTATCACCGGCCATGGCAGTAATTAATTATTTATTGAAGATTATATGAAACTTTCCCTTGGACCTTTGCTTTACTTCTGGGAGCGGGATGTGGTGCAGTCCTTTTATCAATCCATCTCAAAATCTCCTGTTGATATTGTTTATCTGGGTGAAGCCGTATGCTCGAAGCGGCGAAATTTAAAACTGGATGACTGGCTTATTATCGCCGATATGTTGGATGCCGCAGGAAAAGAGGTGGTATTGACCAGCCTGGCATTGTTTGAAGCTGAATCGGAACTAGGGCTGTTGAAACGGATATGCGGAAATGGAAGGTATCCGGTAGAAGCCAATGATATGGCTGCCGTCAGTCTGCTGGAAGATCAAAGCCCATTTATCGTTGGCCCTCATATCAATACCTATAACCCATCGACATTGGCCTTGTTGTCCGAGTCTGGTGCTCGGCGCTGGGTAATGCCAGTAGAGCTTGGTGGTGAAACGCTAAAACAATTACAGCAAGCACGACCCGACAATATTGAAACCGAGGTATTTGTTTATGGAAGACTGCCTTTGGCATTTTCGGCCAGATGTTATACAGCACGTGCCCAAAATTTACCTAAAGACCATTGCCAGTTCTGCTGCGCTAGTTATCCTGACGGATTACTATTAAAAACACGTGATGCCCGGTCATTCTTGACTTTAAATGGTATTCAGACCCAGTCAGCCAGTATCTATAACTTAATTTACCAGGTTCCAGAGCTTGTTTCTCTTGGCGTGGATGTGTTGCGCATCTCGCCCCAGTCAGAGGGAACACTGGAAACGATAGATGCTTTTTATCACGCCATGCACAGCGAAGTTAATGGAAATAGAAAACCGATAGAAGACTGGCAGATCGTGGATTACGAGTTCTGCAATGGATATTGGTATGGCCAGGAGGGAATGTTGTGGAAAAGGACTGACGAATACAAGAATCTGGAATCAGCGTTGAATCGCTGATCTTACACGCTGTGAAGTAGTCCTCACCAAGCGAGACAGAAATTCGGGAGGTTTTGTACCGGTAACGGCGGCGAACTGGCTACTAAAATCGAGATCCACTGCGTCGAGCAGATTTTTTACGTAAAGGCCGGTTTCGGTTTTTCCTTCAAGTACCAGATTTCGGTTAAAGAACAGCGTATCCGGATCTTCATTGCGTGTCGCCAGTTTAAAGAAGTTCGCCAGGGTGCCAGAGATGCGCATGTCCCAGTGTCTGTTGCTGCTTGAGGTGAGTCGGGAGCCGTTAATCTGAAATATCATTTGCAGATGTAGATCACGTACGTGTAAACAAATTCGTGAACCTTCAATTTCACCGAGACGCCCGAGTAGCTGTTGAGAGGATAGCAGGCGATTCCCAAGAAAGGCCATGAGTGCCGTTGGAATCTTTGGTGGCACGATATGAGAAGAAATGGCAAGCAGTTTCATAAGAGAAGCGTTTGGCACTGGAATCCCGTAACGATACATAATGAATGTAAGTGGGACGAAAAATAGCATGGCAAAGGGTTATATCGGTTGATATAAATCAAGGCGTGGCTTGCGGGCGACACCTAGAGTAACCAGCCGATTTTTAATCAATGGCAGGATCAAGGTTTGGAATGTAAAAGTTTACGGGAGTTTATCAGCCTGCTTGAGAGTCGGGGTGACTTGTTGCGGGTTAGGGAGTCAGTAAGTCCTCAGCTTGAGATAACAGCATTGTGTCAAAAGGCGCTAAAGTTACAGGGACCGGCACTGCTGTTTGAACATCCCACCAATCATGAATTTCCGGTTTTGGGCAATCTTTTTGGTACCCGGGAGCGTGTTGCGCTGGCCATGGGCAAAGGTTCACCAAAGGCCCTCAGAGACATCGGTGAAATATTGGCATTCCTAAAGGAGCCCCAATTACCCACAAACACCAAAGATCTGTTCAATAAACTGCCTGCCTTTAAAAAACTGCTGGATGTGACCCCAAAACTGGTGAGCTCTGCGCCGTGCCAGGAGATCATTATAGAAAGCCCCAATGTGGATTTGTCACGGTTGCCTGTTAACACCTGTTGGCCAGGTGACGCCGGGCCCTTGATTACTTTCGGTTTGGTGGTGACTCGTGGTCCGCACAAGGAGAGGCAGAACATCGGCGTCTATCGTCAACAGTTGATAGCGCCTAATAAGGTTATCATGCGTTGGTTGTCCCACAGAGGTGGCGCTATTGATTTCCTTGAATGGTGTCAGACGAATCCCGGAAAACCCTTTCCCGTGGCTGTTGTGATTGGTGCTGATCCGGCAACCATATTGGCCGCGACAACACCCATCCCGGATACCTTATCAGAATATCAGTTTGCCGGACTGCTGCGGGGATCGCGTTCAGAGCTTGTTAATTGTCTCGGTCACGATCTTCAGGTGCCTGCGGAAGCTGAAATCGTGTTAGAAGGCTTCATTCATCCGGGTGAACAGGCCCAGGAGGGACCGTTTGGGGATCATACGGGTTACTACAATGCTGTCGATAGCTTTCCTGTGTTGACGGTAGACAGAATTACACATCGGCGCCATCCCATATATCATCACGCCTATATGGGGCGCTCACCATTTGATGAGCCATCAGTATTGGCCATGGCGTTAAATGAAGTATTTATACCTATATTGCAAAAACAGTTTCCGGAGATTGTTGATTTTTATCTGCCACCCGAAGCCTGCTCTTATCGGCTGGCAGTAGTGAGTATCAAGAAACGTTATCCCGGCCATGCCAGGCGTATTATGTTTGGAGTATGGTCCTACTTGAGACAGTTCACCTATACTAAGTTTGTAATTGTGACAGACGATGATATTGATGTTAGAAACTGGCAGGAAGTTGTCTGGGCGTTGGTGACGCGTACAGATCCCGCTCGCGATAGTTTGGTGGTGGAGAATACGCCCATCGACTATCTGGATTTCGCCAGCCCGGAGCCTGGTCTTGGGTCAAAGATGGGAATCGATGCCACTAATAAATGGAAAGGTGAAACCATAAGAAACTGGGGTAGGCCGATAGAGCAGGACCAGGCGCTGGCAAAAAAGATTGATGAGTTGTGGGATCGGTTGGTGCGCCAATAGCGGCTCTGTCATCTTAGGTGACTTTGGTTATATCTCAAGATATTTAAACCACGCCTACATTACAGATGAAGGAACCCCACGGGGGGTGGCAACACATCGACAACAACTCTTAAATAGTCCACAATAAATACCAGTATTCCTGAATTGCCAAAAAATAAAAGCGGATTGCCAAAATCGCTACCCGGAGTTTTATTATGAACAAGTGCTCAAATCATTCATTATCTGTTTCCATCTTATTCCTGACCATTTTTCTTGGGTTTGCCAGTTTCAGTGTCAATGCCGAACCGTTCAATGACGGTATGGGCAAGTATCAGTCGGGAGATTACGCGGCAGCCCTGAAATTGCTTAGGCCTTTGGCGAAAGGGGGCCATATGGAGGCTCAAAATACCCTGGGGCTTATTTTTGCCAAGGGCTCTAAGGATGTGCCCATTGATGACAAAAAGGCCGCGATGTGGTTTAGAAAGGCAGCTGCTCAGGGGCATACAAAGGCAAAAAAGAACCTTGAGGTGATGGTTGCCAATGGCCGTGTACCCGCAGTCGACAACAATGATCTTGGTGACGCCGAAGAGGATTGTGACGACTGAGAAACATGAATAACCTACCTTTTATCTAAGTTATTCTTCTTCCTTTTTTGGCGCGTGTTGTTGTTTAAACATCTTTATATCTTTCAGTTTATGAGACAGGTTCCCTGGTCGTAAATTGTTTTCTCCTGACTCGGGGTGTTCCCCTTGTTTCGTGACATATTGCACCTATACTTATTAAGGTTAGTATTAACAGCAAAAAAAAAACAGAAATAAGCCGGGGTGTTAATTATGACTTTATTTATTCGACAAAATGTAAACGTATTTTTATTCATGGCTGGCCTTGTTTTTAGCGCCAATACAGTGGCGGAAGAAGCGGAAGGGCCAGGAGAAGTCAGAATTACCAAAGAGATGCCCTATGTCGATGTCATGCATGAGGGAAGAGTCGTCCGTATAGAAAGAATCCAGGATGAAGAGAATGTATTGACGGGAGGATTTGCCAAGACCTCGCGTAAGTGTCCGCCATTCTGTGTCAACCCTATTGAAACCGCGCCAGGAGTCAAGACTGTAGGTGAGATAGAAATTCTGCAGTTTTTACAGACCCACGTGAAAAACAATACCGGACTCCTGATTGATGCCCGTACTAGCGAATGGTTTGAGAAGGGCACTATTCCAGGCTCGGTTAATATTCCGTTCTTTGTCTTTGGTAAGGATGAATCTGATGTAGAGCTGCAGGAAGTGTTAACTCGCCTGGGTGTCGCGCCATATAAGGCAGAGCCCAAGAAAGAGAGTTTTTGGGATTCTCTTATGGGAAAGAAAAGTG
>Ga0224511_10005082_pt1 | contig 10205 bp, 5 predicted proteins | sample SF_May12_sed_USG_2_FD_169988 | JGI IMG/M metagenome (GOLD analysis project Ga0224511, IMG submission 169988) | Sediment microbial communities from San Francisco Bay, California, United States - SF_May12_sed_USGS_8_1 | ecosystem: Environmental > Aquatic > Marine > Sediment | place: USA... | reverse complement strand
TTTACACTCTTATTATGTTAAGGGGAGGTAAAAAGTTCAAATTTATTTCCCTTAACATTTTGAATAATTAATGTATCATTAGTGTAACAGTATTTTTAAAAGCTCTGTCGTTAAAAAGTTTTAGTTAAATATAAAATTTATGTATTTAGTTTGTGCAAAAAAATATTATTGAAAACTTGTACTTTTTATTTTGAGATGCCAATTATGAATTATAGACCTTAATACTATGTAGTTAAGGCACCATTAAGGCGAATTGTGACAGCTACATTGCCTTTTAGCATAAAGGGTGTATAACACCCGACACTGCTACCTGCTATGTGTTCTAATGTACAGTTTGCCACATTTGTGGATAACGCCCAACTTTCTCTACCAATCAAGTGCTGGCTGCCTCTGTCGTTCCCCCATGACCACCTTGTGGTGTTTGCATTTGCTAAATTCAAAACAAATTATTACAGTTTTAAACGCTTTTAAACAACGAACAAAATCTGTTTTTAAATATAAGATTAATGTTATGAATGCATGTTTTGATTTTACTTTAACACACGCTAATCAAATTAAAATTTGCTAAAATTAATATAAACTTTATAATTGGAGTTTTCGAATTTATTTTATTATTTAGATACTTAAATCTTACCCCGCAATGCAACAACAAAACCATATATTAACACAAGTAGTTTGAAATCCATTATAATATTTTTTAAAGTATTTATATGGGTTTTCAGATCAGATAGTAAAATAATAATGTTATTTTGTATGATGTTAAGATGTTTTTCACTGAAGATTTATTAAGACATACATACATACATGCTTATGGTTGACCTAGTTTTTTAAATTAAAATTCCGTTTTATTTAATAAATATCCAGTTGTGAATGTGTGCCATGTTGAAACGTTTAAAAGATTTGCATGCTAAAATCACAGTTTGTGACTAGAGTAAAGATATGCAAAACCATCAAAAAGTCCGGGTGTTTAATTCCTCATATTATTAGGTAAGATAAGATTAGCTGACTTTTGTTTTCGTGTGACAACACAGTTCTCTGACATTAATGTCGTGCTCACGCTGCTAGTTTATCATTCATTTCCGGAATAACAATGTTTAAACGAAAACAATAAACGTTTCGCACATATATCGTAGATATTTAAAGTATATCAACACATTAGGTATATTGTTGAATACATGTGGTGTTACCGCGACACGATATTGTAATCAAGAATGCTTTTAAAATTAAAATTTCGCTTTCATTGATTAACGTAAAAAAGCATTACCATTTGCTATTGAATACAAACATACATTCACACATTCAATATTGTATGGCATTTCAGAGCGTGCTAAACGTAAACAAACACTCGAATGCCGCTTGTAAAGATCTTATTTATTTATCGGCTTATAGTACATTATGGTTACAGTGTATTCACAAACTATCTCTTCGTTGATAGCACATGAATTTAAATGGTTTGAGCATAGGTTTTCTTTATGTTTTGGAACATAATATCAATTATAAAAGTGGGTCCAGTCCTTTTGATGTGCCCTTCTTTGTTTGGAGAATTGAACGTCATCTACACCATATGTGTCCCAGTCTGACATTTTAGGTCCAGTTGACTATTTAGGCCATATTGAAAATTTGGTATTTTAAACATAAAATACAATTATTCCTTTTTTATGTCAATACCACCACTTAAAAATACATGCCTGAAGCATCACGAATGGTATACATGCCAAATATAAGGGCGACACATTTTTATCAAGACTGTTGTTGTTAATATAGATAAATAATTGTGCAAAGATAACATATATTTTTACTATTTTTAAAAAAATTTGACATTGAAACGTTTTTTACTATTTTTATAGGCCGGCAAACTTCCGCAAAAATACCATGGAATGTGATGCATTGTTTTGACGTTATTTTTCTTAGTAACGTCATTTCGTCAACTGGACCCAAAATCTGGGGCGCTGACACATATTATTAGTCATCTACACCATACCATGTGTCATGAATGGTAATAAATAGCTTACAACGTCGAACATATTGTTTTATTTAATTAGCCTTCCGTGAATGTTCCGTTCTGCTTTATAATAAGTCGCAGGACATTTGAAAGAGCTCTTGGTTTGCGGAAGACCATAAATCATCATCATCCTGATCATCATCCTAATAATCATCATTATACTCATCATCAACATCATCATCATCATCATCATCATCATCATCATCATCATCATCATCATCATCATCATCATCATCATCATCATGATCATCATCATGATCATCATCATGATCATCATCATGATCATCATCATCATCATCATCATCATCATCATCATCATCATCATCATCATCATCATTAACATCATCATCAAAGGTTTATTTTTCCGCCACGTTCTTTCCAAACATATACCTTAGAAACAATATCTATTTCATAAACAGAGTTTCATAAACAAAAAAATTCTTCCTGTACATTAGATAAAACAAAAATTACAAGAAACAATGATCCGAAACATAAACATTGTAAAAGGACCTAAACTATTCAGAATACAGAAATGAGTTAAAGAAACGTATCTACATGTATACACTTTCTTGCGACTGTTGTCTCGTCTCTTATTTGTCAATCGTTTTCACATTTATGGAAATACTGTAGTGTTTTTATCTTCCGATGCATTCGTCTTTCTGAAATCAAATTGTAACTAATGTGTTTGTTATTAAAAAGTACAATGCTTATATCGAAACCACGCATTATTTTTCGAATGGCGTATATTTGTACATAAAAAACCGCGCGTTGTTTAACCAATGTCTTTAATATGTAATGTGTAATACAACGAATACGGCATACGGTGCCAGTTAAGCGAGTGTGTTTGTTTTTCCATAGTTGCACCTTAAACACCCTAAATATTTAGTATGTCTAATAGTTCAATCCTTTCTGTTAATTGCAAAACGACAAAGTTCTATAGTATATACGACTACCAACATCAAACAACATGCATTAATCTATATACTGGTACATCAAGCATAATATTTATGGTTTCGCGTGTCGGCTTTTACATGTATTAATGCCCAGGTAGTTAATCACCATAGTCAAAACTCATATCTACATGTGCTATATACAATGTAGAAAATATAACAATTGTTTCAATAAATACCTCTGTTTCGTCTTGTTGTGCCAACAGAAACAGCAAAGGCCACACGCAAATATCAAAACGACTGCCAAGCTTCCACTGACCACTATTAGGACCAGATGAACGTTCGAGATGTGGTCGGGAAGACCGTTGTCAGGTTGAAAAAGACGTGTAGATATCTGTTAATATTATTAGTACAATGATAAAATAGCAACAACATGTATTCGTCCACCAATATGAGCTACACCAACAAACAGACAAACAAATAAACTAACAAAAAAAAACAACACGACAACAAACAACAAAAAAAAAACATAACTAGTATAATTAATTATTATTATTGTTATTATTATTATTATTATTATTATTATTAGTAGTAGTAGTAGTAGTAGTAGTAGTAGTAGTAGTAGTAGTAGTAGTAGTAGTATTATTATTATTATTACTAAAACACAACAAAAACAGGTAAAATGAATTGTTTTACTCACGTAGATATTTGTGCGGGTTGATGCAATGGCGAAAGGTAAAGATGACGTCATGGGATGAAACAGCGAGGTTGTAGGTAATTCAGTTGTTAAATCACAGTCAGTAGTAAAGTCGACATCTGCAATTTCAAGAATATATACGGTACCTTAAATCTGTGTGTACTGTGTTATTCAAACTATAGAAAAACGATTATCAAAAGATATATAATTATATTTGTAAAAAATCTTAAAGTTTTTTTTACCCTCGACACATATTGAACAGTGCACTTGTTTTCGGTTCGCTTAAGACGTTCAAATTCGTTTGCAATCAGTACCGATTTAAAAATAATATAAATAAAATTAAACATTAAAAAAATCATAATAAATCGCATATGCCACAGGCAAAAACAAAACAAGAAAATATAAGAATGTTCTAAACCAGAACCTAAAATATACTATAAACATATAAAGAACTGTTTACCACAAAAGTATCTAATCGTGTAGTCCGAACATACAACAGGAAAATTGTTATTATTATCGCATATACATCCTCTTTCCACACTGCATTCCAAAATGTCACCAGAAGAAAAACAGGGTATACCGTCTGTGGTATTACATTCAATACCTGAAAAGTTAACATGTAATATATGTGATGCATATACATGAAGTTAAATTAGAGAAAACATCGTATCGTTACCAAAATTTTAATTGATGATTATTACACAGATTTAAATACTTTAAGCATGGTTTCACACCAAAAGTCACCAGACCTCTCATGTGTCATAACATTTATTATGGTTTTTCCCGTGATTTGCATTTGGACACATTTGGACACAAACCCTTAACGTTTTTATTATACTATGTTTATGCGTATGTCATAAGTGATTATACATTAATGATTTTATAAGAAATTTGGATCACAATATACGCGTCAGGTTTACGTTGGTGTCTTGTTATTACATTTTGATTGTAGAGCGTCATTACGTGGTTTTTGATCCTAAAATGCCTCTCGAAGATGAGTTTGTGTATTAAACATTTTACTATGGAATAGATAACATGGTTAATTTATTACGTTTTTGATATTTTAGTGAAAATCACCCGTGTTTGCTAACGTTTACATATATTAAACATGATGACCTGTAAACTAATAATAATATCTAAATTCAAAGTTTTAGGTGTGATATAATGATAACATTAAAAATACAATGGAACTTATTATACCAATATCCGTTTCTCAACATTTGTATTAAGAAATCATTTTTAATAACAAATAATAATATAAAATAGAAATGTTTATTCTAAATGTATGTTACATTTTGTTGTTGTGCGTGTCTTGTCCTGTACTAAATGTGTTAGTTTTTTTTTGCACGGGCCAATTTATCATTGTCCCCTTAAACTTTACTATATCCATTTGTTTTTAATTTTTCAGTTTATAGAACATAGATTAAATTTATACTTATACACACAACAATTGGCAAAATCAAAATATAAACTTTGAATGATTACTATGACATATTTTTGTTATGTATGAAACATTTCCATTTCTTGTTAAAGAAAAAAAATATGTGTTTGTTTTTGTACAGGCCATTTTGTCATTGTGTCCCTAAACTTGACTTGTCTACATTGTTTACAACATTCTTACTTTGAACATCTCTTCAATGTATATTAAAAGTTTTGCCTAAAAAAGAATTGTTTCACTAAACGCTAAAAAAAGAAGCATTAACACACTTGTCAATCTCCCTATTGGGCAGAATGCGGATTTTTCCGATGATGTCCAGCTCTCGTGGTCCCCGTCCCCGGACTGAGGCGAGTCACGATTGATCCAGGGCGACCATCTCGAGGTACACACAGACGCAGTGGTTGTTCTAGCACCTTAAAAGAGAATTGTAAAGAGAAATTTCACAAGTTTTATTTCCGTGCGAAAGACGCCGTTCTTTGGTCTTTTAACAATGGCTATAAATAATATTATTTGTGTTATTCGTTATAATTATACATATAGCTTGTATATATGCAATTTGATCGAATGAATTTATCTTAATAAAATGCGGATTTAACGTATTTTATGTTGCTCTGTGTGTTTATTTTTGTACGGGCCATTTTGTCATGGTGCCCTTAAACTTGACATATCTACATTGCTTACAACACTGTTTCTTTGAACATCTCTTGAAGAGATTCTCTTTAATTTATATTTACATTGAATAGTGTCCTCACGCAATTAGTAATGACGACATGACGAACTTCAGATGCATTTTTAAAATAATGTTAGGTTTAAAGCAGCTGTCCTTCAAAATATACTAAAAATCATTAGTTACAAATATTTCAAAATATCTCTTCAAATAAATAATTATAATTGTTGTTAGAAATAAAAACACTACATATTTTCACGTTTTTGCTTTAAAAACAGACAATTCCCTTTTCTGCCATCAGGATATTCCTTCTATACATAACGGCTACTGCGTTAGTAACGCAGTAGAGTATGCAAAGAAAAACTATATTTTACCAACGATTTTGTCAACAGAATTAAGGGGTCAGTATAATAGATTTCTCCACTGAACATAACTGGACCACTATTTACCGTTATTTTTTTTTGTTTTTCATTTTTTTGTGCATCTGAAGGACAGCTGCTTTTAATACTGATAAGTGTTGGGCAAAAGCACAACAGATAGCAATAAATATATATGCACATAGTTAATCCTATAAATAGTAAGCGCTTCGAACAGTCATTAACTAAGTATTATTTATATTAATATATTGAATTAATTTTAAAAGAAGTTACACCGACAAGTTTCATACTTTGTAAATGCTTTGAATACAAGTAACTAGCGTTTACTTACCATTTACAACTGCCATACAAATAAGGAATAGCAAAATGTGATGTTGCATTTTTAAAATCGTTATATTTACGCACATCCAAACAGTTTTGATAAAGATACAATAATGTATGACACAGTTTCCAAAGTTTGCGATTTCCTATACTTATTGACATAGGCGAGTACTATATTCATGAATCACCAAAGCAAAGAGTACAAAAGCAAATGCAATGTCATTAATGTTTTTGAAGTTAATCAAGGCGATTTGTTTGCTTTGTATCTTTGGGCTCTCATTATAATGACGTGTTAACGATAACGTTTGCACTAGAACACAAAAGTAACTTTAGTTGAATAAACGCCATCACTCCGTTGGCTGTCTTGTCCCTGTAACTTGAAGTGTTCGCCTTTTGTCAACTTATCTGTTGCATTCACGTGTGATTATCTTACTGCTTTAGAGCCTCTTCTGTATTTTAAAAGAATGAAAGTGACTTATTTAACAAATTCAATCAATCAGTTCTAACAATTAAGAATACACTCATACAAAATATCTACATACTTTAAAACTACTATCTCATCCTTGGTAGATTAAATTCCCAAAAAATAAATCAAATCAATATAAGCAGCAGTATTTCAAAGATAATCATTATCAATAGAATACGTCTTAGAATTTCATTGAAATCCCTCGTTGTCGTGAGAAAAATGATAAACAACTACGCGTGTCCTCTGGTCCCGGAAGGATTTCTCGGTTTATAAATATAACGGAATTCTCTTGGCCGCGCACCTTGAAAGAGGCAAAATAACAGCGCATGTTTATGGGTCATTCTAATTTTAGAACAAATTTACAAAAATAAAACGCTGAAACGGTTTACATTTATTACAAAATAAATGTGTTTTTACAAATCTATACTGACATGTATTGAAGTGATAAATGTATCAATAATCTTGTTTAATTGTATATAGTTTACCAATTATGTTTTCCCCTTCAGTCTGTCGTTCGACAACCTTTTTGTTCTCATTGCCAACGTTTTAGTGGCATTACATTACATTTTAGTAACGTTATGCATCTCCCTTTGTTTGGAAATTTGTTTAAAACCATATACTTAAACATTGCAACGCATTTAAACAGATCCAAAACAAGTTTGAAACGACTTGCCAGCTATATAGAGGGCATGTTACTGAACGTACTACGATTTTAAGGAATTTAATGGCTCAAAATGTAGGTATAAAGAATCTATAGGTTTTCGAAATGTTTTTTTTCCTTGTGTGTACCTTTTGTGTAACTGACCCAAAAACACAGGGAAGCACCTTTAATGTTTGTTTAGCCACTTGCGTGTAGGTGCCATATAAGGTCCTTTATAGTTGTCCAGTATGGTTGGATTTCCAATGGCCCGTTAAGAACAATACCTGTCTGATCTGTGTACGTTTCCTTACCATTTTCACGACGCTTTTGTTAGCGACCGTCAAGTAAACATAAATCAGACTTTGACGCACGTTATCCGGGATTGTAAACAAATTGAATAACGGGGATATGTACGACCTTTTAGCTATACGTTTAAAATATCTAGTTAGACTGTGGTGATAAATTGTCAAGCACACTGACTACGAACTAGACTACTTGTATATTAGGGTCTACCTTTTTAAAGTCAGATGTAAATTTTACATCACCGCAAGAGAAACTTTATAAAAATCGTCCGTTGCCCGGGTGATTATCAAATTTGCTGATGATTTGCAAATCGCTTAAATCGTACGGCGTCAGTTTTATTTGTGACCATAGCATACCTAAACTTCACCGGGCGATGTCTCAAAACGTGAGTTTTTATCGTACGATTTTTCTTGCCGCAGGCCGAGCGCCGTTCGGGCGCCGTAGAATCGTAAATGTGTTTGCTGAAACAGACGCCATACGGAGCTCTAAGATGGTTCGTGATCATAGCACAAGAAGTTGGATGTGCATGTACTATTAAAGGGATTTTAACAAAGCTTGTATTGGCATACAGTCCCTACATTTTAATTATGTGGTCTGCTTATCCGTATACACTTATATCTCTTTTTATTCCGCTATTAACTGTCCAAATTATTACAAAATTTTCGTGACCTGGAACTACTTATGGTTATACTATTTCAATGAGTACAATTTTAAACAAAGTAATTATATAGAAACAATGGATTATAACATTTATAATCTGGTTGACTGTAAACAGAACACTATGTTAATCAACACATTTGTGTCCGTTAGACGTACACCCTAATAATGTAAGCCCAGGTTTTAAGTTTCAAGGTTTATTTATTATCGTTACCCTTATAAATGTGATAGGAGCAACACAAGAAATAAGTCAAATGATACAATAGCAAATGGTTTAGGCTGTAGAGGTAACCTAATCTAAGTACATATAGGCACTAAACTCAGCTAAATTTAACCATTTAACAGGGTGGTAGAAGAATAGAGCTTTATGAATTGCCAGGTGGTTACTTAACGTTCTTTAAACCACGTATAGTCATTGTTACTGTCGCAACAATCTTCAGCACACCGATAACATTTCTTTGTCACACACCCCTTTTATGCAAACGACACATGTCAAGATGAACCACCGAGAACAAAACACACTACAAATAGGAAACAACCACTCATTGAACATAATTATAATGTATAATGCTTTCATCAAATATATAAACGAATGCTGATTAACCGCTGCTGTACGATAATTGTTTTGTTTCCATATTTTTGTTATTCAAGTTATATTCAGAATCTATCCAAATAGCCTTAAGATGGAGCATACAATGTATGCGCTGACCTAACATACGCCACGCTTATATTTGGTTTCAGCAAAATATAATGATCTAATAACCGCGTTCTTTCTACTTCAATTTTGTGTTGACATTTATTTGTTCGTTAATACAAGTATTTTGGAAATTATAAAGTATATCGTTGACGCTTTCCAAAACCTTACTGTCAAAGAAAAAAAAACAACAGCGTTTAAGATTAGTTCCCTTCGCTCTCAGAATCTACTTTACTTCCATTTTTTCAAATAACCACCTTCCTTTTTCCCGAAGTAACATGCAATGCCACCCGCAAGGACCATCACAAGTGCCAAACTGCCACAAACCCCAATTACAATGGTTCTGGTTATTTTAATACTTTGCAGAAGGTCGTTGTATATAGAGGTGAGATCTGCAGAGGTCTGTAAAACAATAGTGTAAAACTCGTAATAGTGTGCATTCCATATATACACGAAACGCATTATACAATTTAAAAAATGATGTTTAAGAAACACAAAACAGAAACAAAATAAACTTTACAGCGAGTTGTTATATTTTACAAATGTTGATTGATAATGTACTGAATTAAATAAAATAAAATATTCTAATTTTAAGAACATTTAAGTGGTTATTTGGTGTGTCGTACTGTTGTTGTCGTAGTTTGGTGTACTCCTGATGTAAAACCTTCTCCTGAAACACATCAAAGAACATGAATGCAAAACAATGATTAAAGGGCATAGATGTTTAAACAAACTCTATTGTAAATAAGGCAGACAGGACCGAGCTTAAGGGCAATATACACTCAAGTCAATACACTCAATTCAGTTTTCAATAAAAAATCATTGTAATTTTTTCGACACTTTTTATTGCACAAATGACAAGAAAGAAGAGACAAACATGTGTGGAATGAAATAAATGTCGGGAGGGAATAATTCCTAGGTGAAAATAGCATAGGGAGGGAATTATTCTTATTCATGTTGCGTCATGATGTTGTAAGAGTTTTTGTGTCGTCCCTTGTGCTAGTTTTTGTACGGGCCATTTTGTCATGGTGCCCTTAAACATGACATATCTAC
>Ga0224511_10005081_pt1 | contig 10205 bp, 8 predicted proteins | sample SF_May12_sed_USG_2_FD_169988 | JGI IMG/M metagenome (GOLD analysis project Ga0224511, IMG submission 169988) | Sediment microbial communities from San Francisco Bay, California, United States - SF_May12_sed_USGS_8_1 | ecosystem: Environmental > Aquatic > Marine > Sediment | place: USA... | reverse complement strand
TTCGTGTTTTCGCGTGGCGACCTTCCGCCCCGCCACACGAAAGAACGCGACATTCCATGCGTTGCGTTTTCGGCTACTGTTTGTCGTATCTTTGCCTGGCGAGGCGAAAGGCCGCCATGCAAAAACCCGCCAAAATCCTATTTAGCGGGTTTTCGCGTGGTGACCTTTCGCGTTTTCGCCCCGAAAACACGTTTATACGACATGACACAAATCAGCCACCATATACACGTGTTGTTTCGTTAATGAGGGCGGTTTTTGGGTGTCGTATGATGATTAAGAATATTTTATAGGTATCCGAGATATATATATAGAAAGAGAAACACCCAGTCCCAGGAAATATTAATGTGAAAAATCGCAATGAAAAATTATATATAGTGAAATCGCTTAAAGCCTTCTCTATCTAAACAAAAAAACAACGATAATTATATTTTTGCCGGAGCTTTCGTCAGCGGCCCATTTCCTTACACTGCCTCACTCCTGCGTGTTGATGTCATTGATGCCGGTATGTCCGCAACTTCCGCTTCCATACCTGCTCCAATGCCCGCCGGTAGTCGTCGGAGCCATGCAGCTTCTCCAAACCAATCACGCGGAAGTCTGCCGCGCTGTGTCCGTCAGTGTAAGTGCGCCGCCTTTGGGTCAGCGTGCCGTGTGCAGATCCGCGACAAGTGTCGCTGGTAGAGCGTGTCGCCGGTCTCCCCGACATAAAAGTATGCCCGGGACCGCTTACAAACACCGCTAAAACAAGGTTTGATGACTTACAGTCAACGCTGTTCCTAACGGTGAACTTGTTGCCGGCCGCGTCCTCGAACGAGTCTGCCTCTATCATGTATGGGCAGATCGCACATCTCTGCGCGCCGCACGGTCCACTTCTGTTCGGCTTCCGGAAGAACATTTTATTGTGTTTTTGCGCACTAAAACGTGCTCCAGGTTGGCATCTTTTCTGTGTGCTACAAGCTGGGGCTTCGGAAACGCATTCTTAATCCGGTCGGACGCGTGCAGCGTCGAGAGATGCTTGCGAAAAATGTTGCTGATGTTTGGTAGGCCTCTAGAGAATGTGGTTACCAGTGGCACTCTATTTGAACCTTTTTCCCGCCCTCTGACCATCAAGAGTTCTGCTCGATCCTTGGTATCCACCTTTGTCAGTTTGTTACTACATGATTGAAACAAGGCAATTGTGCGCCGAATTTTCTTCCAAAAATATTTATGTAGACTTATACAAGACGAATATGAATATTGATGCTTAATTTTGTGTTTCAAAATGAACAATTCATACATTATTGAGTCACTTTTGAGTCAATAAATAGTGATTCGTGGAAGTTATCTCGGCTGAAATCGCGATTTTGGCACAATTCAATGAATGTTCTCAGAAACCACTAATCGTACAAAAAAGACGTTTATATCTATAAAAAAAAGTAAACTGCGCATGTGATAGGCTAGGTGCAATGTTGAGATGAAAATTATTTATAACCATATTTTATCAAAATAATGAAATTACCGAGATTTTTTGGACGCCATTACGCGTGTTTGTTAATTTCTGAAGTCACGTGATCCCCCCCGTGAAGTTGTAACAAACCTTTCGACTCACGGCAGTGCAGCTAGCGCTCTTATCCAGGGGATTGAACGCCGAATGCGTCTTATGGAGTACTTCTTCACAGAGGAAGATAACGGACCACCGGAAATGGACAAACAATACCGGAAGAAAAAGCCAACCACATGGACCCCAAAAGCAGGTTGCGACAAATGGTTAGACGCCTACATAAAGGCAGTGAAATAGGACGTCATAGCTGGTTTGAACTGCAACTTTAAATTAAATATATTGATGACGAGATTTTAATCCGTCCTGCAGACAAGGGTTCCGGTATTGTGGTTATGGACAGAGACGATACCGGAACCCTTGTCTGCAGGACGGATCACAATCTCATCATTGAGTAGTTCTTTCATAGCGCAGTCTTCCTCCTTGGTTATTTTTAGTTTAAAGTAGCGGTTCAACCCAGCTATGACGTCCTCCTTCAGGAGGACGATATATATATGGGAAACCTATAAAATATTCTTATTAAGGTTTCTTAATAATCATACGACATTTAAAACCCGCTCTCATTAACGAAACAAGACGTGTACCTTTTCGCAATTAGCACTGATCGCTGTGGGTCGATTGTATACACTATACACATGCTATTAGCTGTAATAATAATAATAATAACATAACCAAGACAAGAAGGGAGGGAGTTTTATAAAGTGAGGAGATTATATTTTCAAATGACACAATATAAATATTTTTGGTCTTTAATTTTAACGAACTGCAATATCACGAATGCTTTATCGGCAACGTTTTAATAGTTATATTTAACCAAAGACGCAAATAGTGTGACGTCATATGTCTTGCTTTCCCTTGATAAACAATAGAATAAACCGTTCCAGACTTTTAAGCTTGAACATTAAACATGGGGAAAAGTCATTTCTGCCAATTTCATCGTTAATAATGAATATTTTTGTTATCGGCAATGGGGTTAACAGAAGCGACACTGAAAGATCTTTTGAACAAGGTATGTTTTGTTACATTTTGTTTATTTCTTTTGAAGAAATCGCGAGAAATCGAGGCCACGAATTAGGGGAATTAGGGGAACGCACAATAGGATTGTATAAACTGTATGGTGATGGTCGCTTCTCAAAACAAGAATATAACTGATAGGGTCATACAACTTCCTGTCCTAATGGCGGCGCAGCTTGCACCTATCGACCGAGTGTTATTTGTTTTCGAAAAAAGTATTAATTTATTATATATGCATCTAAGGATTTTCAAACTATATGCAATGGCACCTTGGTAAAAAAATATATATTAGTGGTAAACATATCATGTTTCATTCGTGTTAAATAGGAGCGGAAACAATTGAGACAAAACTACTGTAAACAAATGGTTGTAAACTTGTAATTAACAGTCTACTTTTCTAAGTAAAGTTATATTACTTCTATATCTCATGATTTCGATCTCAAGTTTGGACAGTAATAACGCACTCATAGGAATAACAATAAATTTGATTGTATTGTCATGACAACAAACACATTAAGGTCGGTAGGCCAATGCGCGTATACTGTCATACGCACGTGCGTTTACTCGTTTAGTAAAATCAAATTCGTAAAATGTTGGAAAATGACACGGGAAGCGCATATGTAAATGTCAGCTTTGTTGCATATAAATAATTTATTTTAACGTAAAGGATAAAGCGTTGTTGTCATATCGTTTTAAGCATAAACGATGCCAAACCAATGTACGGCGCCTTGTGCTCCAGACTTCAGCAAGGAAATAAATGTGTAAATGAATAAACAAACATTGATTATAGCTTATCAGCGCGATCAGGAAACTTATTTTGACACGCTTCCGCGTGGCTTTTCTTCTCGAAACAATATGACACATATTTTCTGTTTAAGGAGGATCCAATAATGAATGCTACCGCCCAGCCTTCCAAGGAACCCCCCTGAAAACCTGCGTTAAACCGAGTTATGATTCTGAAATACCGATGGGTCTCGTTTTATATTTTCCTAATAATACTGAGTTAGAAAACATTGACAGACCAAAGGTTAATGCTTATATGATGATTAGTCGCTTCCAAGGAAAAGCAGATGTCGACAGAGATGATAATAATATACATACCTTTAACAATTTTTGGGAACTTGAAGAACATATACAGCATAACAAGTCGAGTGTGGGCACAATGCAATGGAAGGATCAGTTTTGTTCTTTGGATTGTGTGTCCGCTGTCAAACAATTGGGCGGGGTCTTGCCAGTGTCAGATGACGTCACGGGTGATATATACGTCAACAAATTGTGCGCACTATGCTATGACGTCACAAGGACGACGCCTTGGCAGATGTTTGTTTATTGCAAAATAGGATCTGGTTATATTAATTTCATAAATGTAATGTTAGCAGTAAGTAAAGGCAATGATTTTCCACAACAGTGTCAAATTATTTTTGCACCACCGTATCAACATCCTCGATATAATAAAGCTAACTTTTTACATGAAGATAATCTGAGGTGTATTAAATCAAATTTTGACATTTTTCCACGCAAATGCAAAGAACAGTTTGAAATTCCTTTGATGTATAACGTAAAGAAAGAGGAAATTGTAGCGGCATGTGAAAATACATCAGATCTTTTCGAATTTGGATATGGTTTGGACAGGTTTGACGTCTTCACTGATAAAATGTGCGCTATATGTAACGGTATGTATAACTTACAGGAGTCTGATTATGGTCAGGTTTTTTTAAGTATTCTCGACCTAGACTTTTACAAGATGGAACGACCATCTGCGACAGAGCCATCGACAGAGGTGTGTGACAGAACGAATGTGGTAGGTGATTTAGTATTTCCATTTCAAAAGTATGGCAATAAAGGTCATAAATGTAGCGTTTTAAAATAAATAAAAACCTTTGAAATGTCTAAATTAATATAAAAATATGTTTCAATTAAACATGTGCAGGGTAAACCAGTTGGCGAAAGGTAAACTATTGCAAAAACATTATATAAGATACAACAGTCAGGACTCAATACAACGACACTGTTGGTTCCCAAAAATATGTTAGAAAATCTATATCGAATGTGTCTGTATATTGACTTTAAAAATTTATCATGTAATGACATACGTATTCGCTGTTGTCTATTTTACAGGTTGCGAACGATTACTTAGAAAGGTTATTTGACTGTAGGACAGGACTATAGCTTGAAAAAACACTGACACTGCAACTTTGTCGCACCTTTTCATAATGAACAATGGGCCATGGAGAGATCCGCAACTGTCAATCATGATCATTTATAACAGAACATGGTCAGTTTTAATCCAATAGATTAAAATTATATTGTCAAGTGACAATCTGATCTACAAAAACACAAAAGAAAGAACCATTTAAAAGCCTTCACAAGATCAAAGAAAATCTACCGCATTGGGCGGAGCTTGAAATTTTGCGGGACGGTGCATCGCACCTAGCGGTTAAGTGCGGACATGAAGTATAATAGAGCAATCAGACAGTGTAATTGGCGCAACCATCAATAAAGTATAATAGAGCAATCCGACAGTGCAATTGGCGCAACCATCAATGAAGTATAATAGAGCAACCAGACAGTGCAATTGGCGCAACCATCAATGATTTATTCCAAAATGATAAAAGAAAGCATAAATAGTTGACTGCTTATGCACGACGCTTGACTGACCGAGTGTCAGTGTATCGGTACTGATTGTATAGAAAAACACGTCTGGTTTTCAGTTATATTGTGTCGGAGTTGGAATACGAATTTCCGTTAAAATGATTAAAGTAATGCTAAAACATTGTTTCCTACCAAATCAGTGTCGTTATTTGCATTTGTCAGTATAACGGGTTCCGATGTAATGAGTCCTGACTGTATACTGCTACAATACTGCGTGTCATACATGTAGATAGTATATGTCTATATTATTACTTTTAATGTTTGTGTATGTACACCTTCGATATCGGAGGGAACAAAATCGATAACCAATATCACTGGGTACATATGCATTAAAAGGTGTGTGGTGTTCAACGAAGACCACTTTTAATGTACTTGTTTCTCAATAAAGTCAAATTCAATTTAAGGATGAGGATCATGCTGTTTACATGAGTTTTCGTTGAGTAACAACTACACTGTCTTCGTTGAGAACCATAACCTGTGACGCTTTGATTGTACCCAGTGAATATCATAACAGAGGATTAGGGTTTTGAGCAACAGCGGGAGGGATAAACCATCTTCGTGATACATGTACTAATGCCGGATACTGCCCTAAGTTTAATTCAGTTTTCTCTCACAGTTAGTTCACGAGAGCCCATGACCTATGGTTAGTTGACATATAGTCGTAAAAACCATTGAATGCGGCTTCAAAACAAAACAAAACAAATACGTATTGTAAAAGTACTACAACAACAAATACCTTCATTAACTCAACAACAGACACAACATTGGAGAAAAATTCACGCGTGGGGTTTCAGGGTTAAAGCTAGGAAGTGTCTAATTGGAACAGTATATGTGTTGAGTTTAGTTATAAAACATAACATTAATTGTTAATTAACCATTAATTAACTAAAACAATGGATTTCACGCAGGCCAGCGAACGCAAATTGTAACAGGAACATACTAAGCCATATTAAACTCCATACACCAACGGTGGTAGTCTTGGAGTTTTATAAGTGAAACATCAATAGTTTATCCAAAAAAAGACAAATCATTTTTTCCTCAAACTTTTGTTTACATCCTCATTTCTAACCTTTTCATTATGGTCATATCCGCCACTGTGTTATGGTCACATGAACACATGAACCGGGTTTAAGGCCAAGTATAATAGTCGAGGAGGCACATGCAAAGCCACTTCCGATGGGGCTTGAACCTTTAACGTAGGTTAATACAAACTGTAAGCACCTATTAAAACAAAAAGGTAACATTTCAGATGGACTGCAGACAACTTCATTGCCCCGAAGGAAGACTGGCAATAAACGAAAATTGTAAACTTCTAAACTTCGATTATTCGTTGGAGCTGCGCTTTGTAAGTTTAATTTGTATTCGATTGTGTGTCATAGACCGGCAGGGTAGATGTCTTCTTTTTGCACATTTAACACCATTCTGTATAAAACTGTAGTATTCTTTAAAAGTTGAAAGGAAACAAATCTGTTTTGACATAAAAGTAAATGTTCATCAATATGGTCTTTTAATTGATGAACAATAGATGGGGCCATACACGTTGACAGATGCTCCTTATGTTAGAAGCTTATTAGAAGGTTAACTGTGATCATCTTGACCACTGTTACAAATGCTAGTCGGCGATACAAATAAACGATAGCTTAATCAGAATCTAGCATTATCTTAACTTTGTAACTTCATCACCTCTTTTCAGGGAAGTTTTCGGTACACTGCTTCAATTCGCCTTTCGCCATCTCAGCCTCTGGATTGGATGACCTTCAATGCGTCGTGTTTAGAAAACAAAAAGTACAATTGTTTGCCTAAATATGATAGCTCTAACGATGCGAGATTAAGAAGATGGGAAGTAATTTTACTCGCCGTTGAAAGTGATCCGACAATATATAATGAATCAAAATACACTACTATTACAGGTTTTGTTGTCTATGTGGGGTATACAGGTAGGGAAGACACACGCGGTAGAGAAAACGCCTTGTTTGGAGTTGAACAATTAATAAGAAGTATTTGGTATCTGGATCTAATCGGAAAAACTGTATCCATGACGGCACGTTTTTATAAACCAATTGAATTGGTAGAGCCAGAAAGATTGAATTGGTTAAATTACTCGTCTGAACCGAATGTCAACTATCCATATTCAACCGTTATACCTTTGTGGGCGTATGGAATAGATTTGAAAGCTCTACCTCAGGAATTGGTCGTCAGACAACTAGACGTGATGTACAGACATGAAAAGGTGTCTATTATCAGAAATCCCCTCATTGTTTCCATTTCTGATCCAGCCTACGTTAATCATTTTACTGAGCTTCATTTCTGTAATCGAATTTTTCTTAGGTCTGATGAATTCAACCTATTGTACGAGGATAAAATTCTGTATTATATTCCAAAAGATAGTTATTTGTTCATTGGCGAGTTCTCACTTGTTCATGATCTGGGAACCTTCATCAGAAAACATATCGGTGCCTATATATGTGTCGAAAACACATCTTACGGACATATGAATGGAGTGAAGGCTTGTTTTAGCGCGCTAGTCAGCATTCAGACAGCTGTGTTGATGATCTGTATTTATACAAGCATTTAACAGAAGTAGTGTAGTTTGATTTCCTTCACATAAACAGATGAGTAATACTGAAATACCAAGGAAGACGTATGTTATTAGTAGCTACACACCTTTTTGCATTGTGACATACATGTAACATTTGCCATAGTGCAATGAGACACCGGTTCAGGGATTTAATTCTGTTGAAGCATGTCATGACTCAAACAGACTTAGAATATGACCTCTACACATTGTGTAATGTTGAGTTTGTTAAGCACAGTAATGGTTTGTTATACGATCGTATATGTTGTATATTTGTGTATTATATCATGTAAAGCAAACACACTGTGTTTAACAAGATTCTTTCAAACATATTAAATGAGTGCGTAAACGGTCTGTGAATTAATATGTGATTAGCTATCTGCATGCTTAATATACGGTATTGAAATAAAAAAATTCAACAGACAGGCATAATGAATATGTTTGTGTTGTGTTGTGTTATGATCATGTTAACAAAAATATTAAATTGAATAAATTTTTCTTTTCACTATGGATATATCTGTATTTACTTATTTGTTTGATAATGCAAAGGTACATGTATGTCATTGTTTTTAAACCAGTGTATACAAGTATATATTTTTAACAAACGCATTTAAAAAAAAGGAAGTCAAAATATTTAACACACCTGATCTTAAATTAAACTGATGAAAGGGAAAGCCCTCGGGAAGCAAAGCCTGAATGGGAAAATAGCAGCCTTGGTTTTATTGAAGCTGTTCGTCAGTGAAAAATAAAAGATGCCACTCCACTGACGCCCCCTAGCGCATGAGCGGAACTCTATTTTCAAATGACTAATGGTCTACAGATTGTTTGACACAACTGTGCAACTACGCGAATTTTGACAATGCAAAATCAGAGAATGTACAACAATGAGGAGTATTTGTATTATTTAAGACACAAACAATGTCCATTCCCCGATGGCTTGCCTCAGTCTGTGCAAGAAGGACGAAGTCTGAATGACAACAACGTTCAACTTCATGTCCAAAACGTGCTCGATGATGAAAACAGAAAAGCGGACTGGTTGATCAGCGTTAAATGTCACTTATTTAATGATATTATGTTTATTAAAACCTGTTGTACATTTGTACCTCAGTGTAAATGGACTGTATTTTATTACATGGTCAAAGGCGGAGGTATTATGTCAAGCAGGCCTAGCACGACAATATGCTGATGTCACAAGCATTTGGTCTGAACACGCGCTGGTTCGTTTGGTTCTATGGTGGTACATGTGGACTGGTTTAGTTGATCTCGGATGTTGACAATGATACCAAAGTCTGCACCTTCAATCATTTAGCCTGCGATACTCACTGTGTATGGATGTAAATTATTTCTTAAAATTGCAATGACAGCGGGACGCTTGCAAACAAGCTTATTATATCAGCAAACATTCCGGGCACTAATGTCGATAATAATCTTATAAAAAAACACGTTCTTTTATTTAAACACAAACACTGCGATACGTCATAACAAAAACAACATTCAAACCACACCGTCTCAAAGTGAAGTAATTCATAGAAGAACTACGGATATCAACAGAATTATAATTATGCAAAAATACTAGGCTTGCATGTTTTATTCGGTTTTATTATTGTTTAAAGCAAACATCTCCATAAAACGTACGAACATGTACCTAAAGAAATTTAATAAATGTGAAATTTAACCCAACAGGTATGTTTTAAAATGGCATCAGTAGTTCAATGTCAACGCAATATAAACGAGCGTAGATATGCTTAAACCATGAGCAACAATTATCACAATATATATTGTGAAATAATAATTTCTTGTTATATGTAAATCTTCGTCAAATTGTTCAATCTAATTGTTGAAATACAATATGTGTCCACGCCATCTCCTAAACGTCAAATGACACCATAAGCCCTTCACGTATCGCACGTGACGTATGACGTCATTGGAACTTATATTTAACGAACTGCAAGTTGTTTAAAGATTCGTTGAGTGTATCTTTATACCGTTATATTTAGTCAACTTATCTTGCAATATATTAGCATACTAAATAAATTACGATTGCAAAAGGAATTGCAAAAAATTGTTAGAAATTATGTGTTTAACAACAAAAATAATGTGTTTAACAACAAAACAAACATAAAAAAACACTTGGCCGGAGTCGGGAATTGAACCCGGGAGATCTCGCACCCAACGCGGATGCGTTACCTCTGCACCACCGATTCAGCTGCGATTAACGGTTGTAGTCAAGCTGTTTAACTGTTTCGACGCAAATGGGTCGAAACGTAAATGAACAAAGCCGAATTTGCGGGCCACACATTTTCAACAAATTCATGTTTTCTGTAATATTTTTACATGCTTGGATAACTATATTTGGCAGTTTCTCATTTTTACAGGAATAGGTTTCACTCGTTAAAGGTGCTAGAGCACAGACAATTGGGTTGAAAAGTA
>Ga0224511_10005080_pt1 | contig 10205 bp, 8 predicted proteins | sample SF_May12_sed_USG_2_FD_169988 | JGI IMG/M metagenome (GOLD analysis project Ga0224511, IMG submission 169988) | Sediment microbial communities from San Francisco Bay, California, United States - SF_May12_sed_USGS_8_1 | ecosystem: Environmental > Aquatic > Marine > Sediment | place: USA... | reverse complement strand
TTTCTGTTATCAGGGGGCATCTAAACAATGTTAACATCAAACAAAAACATCTGTTTTTCTTACAACAAGACATTTTATACCAAACTTTTACTTCAAAATAAACAAAACGCATGTAAAAGACGACCTAACTATAACACCGTCAATTACCTATTGTTTAGAGAACAAAACAAAAAGAATAATGAGATGAAGAATAAACAAGTTCAACACTAGAAATTGTTTTAGTTTTTAACACTATATCTCATCACATGTTAAAGAAATGTAATAAATTGTTTTGAACCCTAATTGTTTTTACAAAATATTTATTTTTTAGGAAGTCCCTACGACTGACCCGGAACTGTCGTACGTGAACTAGGTCAAACTATCAACAATTATGCTATAAAGAAAATCGACAAAATAAAAAATCTTTATAGAATATTGGTCAGTGGTGAATTCTCTACAAATCCATATGTAAAAGGTACATGTTTTTGCTGAAATTATTGCATAAAATTAATGTTAAAGAAGTGGGATGTAAACTTTTTACTGGTATTTTCACTTTCCATGGAAGCGGTGCAGTCAAGCGTTTCGTGATCACGTAGTCAGTAAATCGAAAGTTGCAAACTAACTACAAATTTCAAGCAGCTAATAGATTTGGGAAAATGACTGGATAATTTATAAATCTGTATACTTTGACATTCTGGAAAAACAAAAATGTTTATGCGAAGGTGACCCGGAACTGTCGATGACCCGAAACTGTCGAGTTTACTGTAGGTTAACAATTTATTGCCTTACATGATATTTATGTTCAAAACCGTGTTAGTTCTGAAAGGTTATTACTTAACCAATACTTATTTCTGTAATTGGCGTTTTGATTTGAAGTGTTGATATTCGTTTAAGTATGAAATAATTATAGAACACACAAAACACCATGTATGGCTATGAAATGGTCATAAACCAGGGTATAAAATAATGAGTTTGATCCAGGCTATAAGGGCAATGCCATCGGCGCAAGTACTTTAAGTGGAGTGTTCACTATTATTGTAAGAAGAATGAAATGCACTTAAGTTAATTGTAAGACTTATGAATTGTTTAAATCGTTTCAACATAGTTGCACGAGTGGCAACAGCAGAGATATTTTATCAGCGTTAGTCAGGTTTGTAAATACAAGAACTATTGCAGCCGTGTTTGTGTGTGTGTTGTATTTACTGACAGTAAAACGAGTATCCATAGTAGCAACATTGAACATTTTGTCCTAAGTGCTTAAATCCAAAAAAGTGAGTCGTTTTATGTGCATGTCGCATGCAAACACTTGTATGGCATTCACACCACAAAAAGCCTGCTGATTTGTGACAAGCAAATCATGAATGACTTTTAAAGCCGTGTGCAATGGTCTTTGGATGGCAAACCCACAAAATATTATCGAATTTGTGACAGGAAGTGCAAAAGGTTCGAGCATAAAATCGTACTCGTCGATGCCCGCCATACATGTAATGTACATGTGCAAAACACATAAACAAATGTCAAACCTATATTCAATCAGCACATAGTAGACCCTTATTGATGATTTGATTTATTTCAATTGTAATGTAAGAATATAATACATTTCTGCATCACAACATGACGGAAAAAGTGTCAAAGTCAATTACCTGCATTTCACGTCATTTCGTGTGCCAGGGCGCCTTACATGTACTGATATAAACTTAAATATCACAAGCGCTATTTTATTGATTTATACGCTGTTTTGACACACTGATAGCACACACATTCCGATTTGAGCTAATTTTAGTTTTATAATGATATGATAGAAAGTGCCGTTTTTATGAGAAAAGTCCACGTTATTTTGGATCATCCCTCGTATGTAATCTTTAAGGCTAAATCTTAAAAGTTTTCACATAAGGCTCTACTCCTTCCTAGTGATACAAAAATGACTTGTAAATGATGGGAGCATTTCATTATTAAAGCTTAATCAAAGTTTTCTTAATTCGAAATGGATTCACTTTTATGAGAAAATCGACATTCCAGTATACAATGGACAAAGTTGAATGCAACGCCCAACTTAACGTCTACCAAAGGCTTATTAGTAAATTGATGTAGATATTTAACAAATATCCTAATTATGCCTATGAATGTTTATAAAATGAACTCCCGGAAGACATAAACTCATTAACAACGACAGATAATGTAAAAAGATGCGACATTACTGTCTAGTCGGTGTTTGACATTATGTAAACATCTCTTGTCTCGGTCATGTACGGTCCACTATGCGCATTACTGTTGGTTTAACCCGCTAAATCATAAGTTTTATATTAAGCAATTAAAAAGTGTTTATGTTGGATTTTCACGTGGATATTTAGCAGTTGTTGTTTAACTGTAGACGCTTAGACACATATGTCAGTTTATCATCACTTTTTAATGATTTTTGTATGTGTATATAACCTGTCCGCTATAATCTGCTCAACAAGCGTAAACAACGTCAATACGGGCGCAACGTACGCAACACTGCATATGAATACATCTTCTGCATAAAACATTTTAGTCCGTGCGTGTAATTAAAATAAATGTTGCGAGTTTTATACCGTCGATAAAAAGCATGTGATTAAAACAAATAATCCTTTGTGTCAATATGCTGATAAAGATCGACTTAGTATTTCGCCAATATGTTTTCAAAGCGACGTTCCAATTCATCTGTAAGAGGCTACACAAATGATTATAACTCTGTATTAATTATACACATGCACACTGTCACACTTGAGGTTAAATCAAAAACCTGTTTATTTATAGATAAGTGTAAACTGCAATAACAGCTGAACAAAGTTTTTCATATCACATAGCTTTTAATATATTTATCTTCAGATATGTTTATAATCTTGTGTTTCATTATTAAATCAAAGATTACACATGAAACGTACAACATACAATTATCCAGCGAAGTCAATAATTAAGTTCAACACAATATGTACTATTAAAACATCTAATTAAATAACTAAAACTATTTAAATTAGGTTTTTAATAAATTATACAATATACACAAGTTAATTAATGGAACGTTAAATAAATCACTTACGGTACTTTCCTGGCCATGGTTTAATTAATTAAAACTCCACACGAATAATAACTTGTCACCGCAAATAAATTTAACCACTGTTAATACGTTCATATGTGACAGCTTAAACCGACGTTATGTTGAGCCACAATATAGAAGTGTTGTTTCTTTTGCTTCAAAATGTGTTCATACAATTTGTGCTTAAGTCCATGTGATTAATGTTTGAATAACAAATGACGTTGATGTTAACTTTATCTTGATCGAGTCTTAAGCAAATGTATAAATTACACAGGAGCTTTCTAATTTAAATACCTCACGAACGACAAACATCCTTTCATAGCGAAAGGGGTCGCAATGCAGTAGGCTCAGAGGATGGTTCACCATACTCGGATAAATTAAGTACTTTTTTAAGCCACGCATCAGTTACCAACGCTGTTGAAAGGTGTACATCGGAATGATCGAGTAATTCGTGGTAAATGTAACCGCTAGTGATTTTAAAGGGCTCGAAAAACTAAGATGTCGTTACTATTACTTTGATCAAATAATAAGTATTTAATTATATCTGATTAACAGTAGATTTAATACAGTATAGTATTTTGCGCGTACACTGTTCATAACCTCGCGTGCTTTAAGCAATTGCCATATATGGCAGTCCTACGCATTGATCGATAACCACTGAATGAAAATATTTTGTTTATTTGTATTATTTAAAATGATAAGAACCCAAAACTGATTATTACTCATTTATCGACAATAGCTGAAATAACTTGCATATTTACCCCAATTACCGTAGACAATTACAGTATTATGATATCTGAATGAGATAACGGTATTACACGAACATCAAGGAAACATACTTAGCTAAGAAATATAAGTAATACTTGTAATTTCACCATAATTTTGTCTAAAAAAGCTAATTTTAGATGCTACTTCAAACGTAACAGACCACTAAGTAAGAAAATATGTGTTTTAACGTTCCCTTTACTAAAACAAATAAATAAACGCATTCCAACTATGTTGCGACATAGATGGGTAGTTTCTTTCTGCTTTTGGGATTATACTAGTACATAAAACAGTTTCGGACCTAGATTAACCCTCAAAATAAAACAATACACGTTTTAAATGCTGTTATGAATTATTATGTTCAAACGCGTGTAGGCCCAAATGGCAAAATTTTGAAAAATATTTTGGTGTACCACTTACGAGCGTGTTCTGTCTAAAAATAGTACGAAAACGGGGAAAATGATTAAAATAGGTATATTTTTCATTGTTTTACTATCAGACCTAGCAAAGCGTTTTCTTTCTTTCCACTTCTGTACTTCATTTACTTGATAGAAATCACAAAACTTTCGTCACTTTGGTATTTTAATCAGTAGAATCTAACTCTAGCACAATATGCAATGTCCTTGCACAGTACTGTCCACCCTAACATGTCACAAATACTAGTAAACAGAAAATTTAACAACATATTAATTTCAGCATAAATTACTTAAAACAGTCACTAACAAGAACAGATAATTCAGTCCACTTGTATATAAATGGACTATTAGTAATAAAGAGTTACTTCCCGTACTATGACGATAGTGCTATGAAAATAGATTTTGTTCATAAATAGAATTGAGTAATCTATTTATAAACCATAAACTTCAATGTATATGACATTTGTATCGATCAAAATCTAATATATTGCACAATGATTGTGAAACAACTGTGGTCTGGTTCGGTGTCTATAAAGGGCGTTTAAGGAAGTATAAACAGTAAAATATATTTACTTGTACGAGATAATTCTGTGTTCACGTTCATAGTATTAGTGCATTTAAGCTAAAGATATGGCGAGTGGTAGATCTAGTGACGATCAACAAAGTGTTGGTGGACGGTGTCCACTGCGGACCGAGTCGTATAGTGCCGATCAAAATGTGTCAGAAATAAATGTTGATGGACAGTGTCCACTCCGGACTGAGTCGTACAGTGCCAATCAAAATGTGTCAGAAATAAATGTTGATGGACAGTGTCCACTCCGGACTGAGTCGTACAGTGTCCAGAAGGCTGACCACTGGCCAGCGCAGGGAAGACACATCCTGGCACAGTTTGATGACGACACGATTGTTGTGTACCAGGCGTTCTGTCCAGAGATCGCGGACTATGCTGTACAACATCAACAGTTTGGGGGTATGTAATTATTTTCTAAGTTGTGTTGTCGTCGATGATGATGATGATGATGATGATGATGATGATGATGATGATGATGATGATGATGATAATAATGATGATGATGACGATGGTGAAAAATCTACACATTAAGCATTGTCAGATACCCACCTTGGCCTAATTTCGTTTTACTGATGTCGTCGAATTACAATAATTTTATCATTATCGTACACTCTTTAAGTGTGTTTCATTGATTTAACACCCTTTCTTTCAACACTTATAGGGTTATTTCACGGCGGTCAGTCAACTTACCAGCGTTTCTTCTGTAGCCGTGAGGGACAACAGAATCAGACATAGCACGTTGTCTAGTATCACGGAGAAAGTTTGCCTTGCCGCTACCGATGGGGCTGGAAACCCTGACCCTCAGATTACGAGTCCGATGCTTATTGGGCTAAACCTGGACGGTCGCAGTCTCTAAGTGTATATAAATTCTCCATTAGGCGTTTTTGGGGTTTTATATTGTTCAAGCCTGTTTTCCGATGTCTTACAGGTCCCAAGTACAACAAAACGCGCATGACCTGGGTGAAGACGAACTTCCTGTGGATGATGTACAGGTCAGGATGGGGCCAGAAGCCGAAGCAAGAGCGCGTGCTGGCACTCCACGTCACGAGAAAAGGTTTTGAACATCTGCTCGCGAGTTGCAAAGGCGCGGGGATACCGCTCATGGAAGGCACACCTGGTACGTTAAGTCAACATTGTTTACAAATGTACATCGAAACATACAGCAGTGTTGTCCATAAACCTATAATATTATAATTATACTGTGAAAAATAAATTTAGCAAATATTTTATGTTCTTGGTTTGCTAAAGCTATAAACATGTATCCAAATATCATTGATTATTCATTATGGACAGGCCACTTGGAATATAATCCGACTTAATTTCGTCGGTATTTTACTTCAAAACGTTATCCAGGTGCGTCGTTAGGTTTTTGTATGGTAGTTTGGCTTTCACAATACTAATCCATATTCAATCTAAAAACATGTGCAATGTGATCGGCTTGCAAAAAGTATCAAACGTCCATTGTTAGATGAGTAAAATTCTAAAATGGTAAAGAACTGCAGCATGACATTTGAGCAACGTAATCGGGCTTTAGGAATGCTTGAAGCTGGAATGGCCGTGACACATGTGGCGCGTAATATTGATGTTAGCCACCGTACAATTTCTCGTCTTCGGACAAAATTTAACGCAACAGAATCGTTGAAAGACCGCCCGTTTACTGGTCGGCCTCGGAAATCTACTGCCAACGAAGACCGCTATATTACGTTAAATTCACGTCGTAATCGCTTCATCTCAGAGAATAACAGATCAGTTCTATACAACGACAAGAACAATTGTTAAATAAATTATTTGTCAACCATCGATTGATTTTATTTCATTTGAGCATGTGTTATAATACTACTATACTTGTAACAATTTACCCGTGCTTAACCTTTTTTTCACAGTATATGTATTGTACGTTTATGCGTTATAAAATGCTTTTGTTTTTACAATTCAAAACTTAAATGAATTTTATACACATACTCTTGCAATATAACATGGTTATTCCTTACCTCGTATGGGCACTTTAGTAATAAAACTATAAACACACGTGTTATATAACTTATATTCTAGATGATGTCAGAATCCAGTGGGATCCGGACCACGATCCTTTCGGCAATAAGGAAGAGCGCAGGGCTATCCAGCTTGGCATTCGAGGAGACACTGCAGTGAAATTCCGCGGAGAGTTTATCACGCGCATTAATGACGTGACTTCTTTTGTACACGAGCAGTACAATCATGTGCGTGAAAACAGACTGGACCTATTGCAGTGTCCAGCCGAAAGAGTGTACGTCCCTATGTCAGAAGAGCTGTGTCGTCATATTCTGCTAGATGGCTTTGACATGAACGTTATATGCAAACAGAAGGAGGTGACAGTTCCTGTGTCTTGTCTCCTTGACAATGACCTGGAAAAGCAGGGTGCGTGTGCCGCTCCGACAGAAGCAACACATATAACTTATAATAATTACTTATCACTTGAACGACCGGAGAAGACGAACGATATAGTGGTGAGTTTAGGTGGCGCGTTCAACCCCGTGCACACTCGGCACGTGCAGGCGTTACGAGTGGCGGTAGACTGGTTGGAGAAGCACACAGAGTTCAGAGTTGTGGACGCCAGACTGGCACCAGCTCCACAAGGGTATGTCAACAGTAAGTGTCGCAAACATAGAGAGAAATGCATCAAAGAAGAACATAGACTAAAACTGTGTCAACTAGCTTGCGCGGATGAGAGCGTTGTTAAGTCTTTTCCAAGGACTGTAGGATCAGCTCAGGATTGTTGTCAGCGTGTGATTAAGGACGCTGGACTTCGTGACGCACGTGTTAGCGTTATTATAGGAGCTGATCGCGCCATTATGAGCAATGGACATCGAAAATGGAACACAAAGGCTACTAAAGACAAAGTAACGATCTGTGTTGGGCGAAATGGACAGACGGAAGCTGTGAGGAAGGCCTTCCTAGAAGATATCAACCTTGACGTAGTCAAGAATAAAGATTTCTTTATTGTTGATGAAGAACTTGACAATGTCAGCTCCAGTGCAATTCGCAGACAACTGTTAAAGATAGAAATTCAAAAAGAAGGATCGAAGGAGGCCGTTATTCGGCAGCTGATAGGCAGTGGCGACCTCACTGAAAGTGTTGGGCTGTATTTATTACAGAACTTTGACGACTTGTATGAGTGATTCAGCAATATGTCGAAATATGATCTGCTAACATATAGCTATATATTAAAACTACAGCAACCATGATTACTACTCGACTTCTAGTCATATCTCTCGACTTCGAGTCATATCTCTCGTGTTGCATTTTGTTTTTCCAAGGTAATAAATCAAGAGGTTAATCACTGCAGTTATATTGAAAACTATATACAAACATTTGAATCTCTTGTGTGTGGATGTCTATGTTTTCATAACTTTGGACGGTTCCTAGTTTTTCCTACATGTAACATTCTTATTACAATGCCATGTTGATACATCATTTATCATTATATTTTGCATTACACTAATAGTAGTTTTTACTTAAAATGCTATCATATTCTTTAAAGATACATTTTATTTTAATTCGAGATGATATTTATTGCTCTATAGCAGAACTTTTATGCACCTGAGATCTAAAACAAACATAGGCAAAATAGCATGGCCACATCATTAAACAATGTTCTTTTACATGTTGTTTTCAAACATAATTTACTAATGTCAAGTTTGTATTTGTTCTTTTCAACATTTATATTGCCATTAAACTGTAAACTGTAAATTTCAGTATTTTAAACTCTGACATAAGGCTGCTGGAAGACAATAATTGTATGCCGAGCATGTGATTTTAGCATAATAATCTTTAAGAAACGTTAACAGTTGGCTTTACTTGATCATTATTTTATGGAAAACTTGCTTAGTGTAGTGACATAGTATCCTCCATCCTCACCACTGAACATGGATTTCATCCTGCAGGGTCTAGCCTAAAGAAATCTTCTGGTCTTATTTCTCGCATTATAAAATAGTAAAATGTACGAAATACCTCTATGCTTGTCAAGTACAACATAACAGCTGTCTTATAGTAGTGACATTTAGCTCAAACCTGACACACAGCAGCTTGAAATTAAGATACTGTTTAAGGCATTTAGTCTCTTTCCCCACAAGCTATGCTTTCTCTCATGAGTCAGCTGTGAGGAACCACTATACACTAGACTTGTTGCAATGTCAACCGTAAAGTAAAAAATGGGTACCGGTTAGTTCGCATGTCCTTGCGTGATCTTATCAAAACAAGCGATTTGGAATTACATTACTTTAGCCATTGTACATTATGAGAACTGCAATGAGCATTGGGGTCAACTTAAACATAGCTTATTAATATCATATTTCGACGCAGTTTAAATAAACCATTTTAAGGTGCAGACTGTGCGATTAAAGCTAAATCGCAATGTTTCGAAATGTTTTACAGGCATATGGATATTTAAATGGAAATAAACGGTTTGAGTTTTATTCGTACAATGTAAGTATGCAAGAAAACGTTTTAAAACAATGAAGAAAAATGTCTGGCGCCGATCGAGGATTAAACCTGTGCCCTCGACGAAACGAGATGAGCGCTGATTCACGACGGCACAGTGAATGTGAGTGGAAATTAAGGTTATATAGATGACTTAGAATTTTATCCAATCAGGTTTTAACGAAATCTACAGCGTTAGTCACGGTGTAGATTTTTCTAGTAAATAATGATAAAATACAGTACATTTATGGCATTTCTTAAACACATACTACACGTCACTTGCATAAAGTTCAGTGTTCTGCGTGAAGTTAATTAATACAATTCCCCGAGCAAATAAAATAAGTTACTTAAAATTCTTGAAATTGACCTCGCACGCAGAAGCTTTAATTCAATAAATTCGAAAGAAAATAACTTATAAATGACAACAGATCAGGTAAAACCTAATTGCTGAAAATTCACCAGTAGCATGATAACACCATAACATTAGTAAATTTTATAACTATTTATGTTTTCCTTCAGTTCCTTTATCCAAACATAAATAATTTATTTTCGTACTTAAGTACGAATACTTATAAAACAACAAACTATAGAATATGTGGTGGCTCGTAAGGCAATGTATTCATGGAATATTGACATGTACATTATTTATAATACAATACATGTAAAACAAACGCACATGGTTTCATGTAATTAAAAATATATGCCGAAGGACAAGGCTTAGACTGTGTCTATTGCACTTATACACTATAAATAGATTGATACACATATCCGCAACGCGGGAACGTCCATGAAACCACAACTCTCGCACTTTTAACATCAGTGAAGAAATCTCCAAGCTCACATTGAACATCAGAGAATACGTTCATCTGAAAATATACAATTCACACTTCAACGTCAAAGAAAAAACGTGTTCCTCAGGCCCGTGGTACGTGTCCCGGCCCCGGAATCACGATGTAGG
>Ga0224511_10005079_pt1 | contig 10206 bp, 8 predicted proteins | sample SF_May12_sed_USG_2_FD_169988 | JGI IMG/M metagenome (GOLD analysis project Ga0224511, IMG submission 169988) | Sediment microbial communities from San Francisco Bay, California, United States - SF_May12_sed_USGS_8_1 | ecosystem: Environmental > Aquatic > Marine > Sediment | place: USA... | reverse complement strand
AGGTGTCATGGTTGCCTTTGAAGCCGCTGTTGCCGGAGGTATACCTATTATAAAGGCGATTCGTGGAGGATTGGCCGGTAATCGAATTGAATGGGTGGCAGGCATTATTAATGGCACCGGCAATTTTATTTTGACCGAAATGCGTGACAAGGGCCGGGATTTTGACGATGTACTGAAAGAGGCCCAGGAGTTGGGATACGCTGAGGCCGATCCAACCTTCGATGTGGAGGGAATTGATGCAGCGCACAAACTCACTATTCTCGCGGCAATTGCTTTTGGTATCCCGCTGCAATTTAACAAAGCTTATACTGAGGGCATTACCCGGATTACCCGTGCTGATGTGGAATATGCGGAACAGTTAGGTTATCGCATCAAGCATCTTGGTATCGCTCGTCGTACAGAGAAGGGCGTGGAGTTGCGCGTACACCCAACATTGGTCCCAGAACGCCGTTTGATCGCAAGTGTTGATGGCGTCATGAATGCCGTGCTGGTAAAAGGCGATGCTGTTGGCCCGACACTTTACTATGGCGCAGGAGCAGGTGCAGAACCAACGGCGTCGGCGGTTGTAGCCGATATTGTTGATGTCGTGCGTACGCTTACAGCTGACCCCAACAATCGCGTACCTCATTTGGCCTTCCAACCCGATGCACTGGAAGATCTCCCTATATTACCAATAGAAGAAGTTGAAACATCTTATTATCTGCGCATGCAGGCTAAAGATAAACCCGGTGTGTTGGCAGATGTTACGCGCTTGCTGGGCGATCGCGGCATCAGCATTGAAGCAATGCTTCAGAAAGAACCTGAAGAAGGGGAAGATACTGCATCAATCATTATGCTGACCCAACGCGTCGTCGAAAAAGATATGAACACTGCTATCCAAAAAATTGAAGGACTGGAAACCATTGTGGGAAAAGTAACCCGCATTCGACTCGAACATTTACATAAAGACTGGAAATAGACTTATGCCTTTCCGAAACCGTTACACTGGACTTATTGAAAACTACCGGGATCGCTTACCGGTCCATGACGATACACGAGTTATCAGTCTGGGCGAAGGAAATACACCGCTCATCCGTTTAAATAACATTCCCGACATTCTCGGCAAGAATGTCGATATCTATGTGAAATACGAAGGACTCAATCCTACCGGTTCCTTTAAAGACCGAGGAATGACCATGGCCGTTACCAAGGCGGTAGAAGAGGGCAGTAAAGCAATTATTTGTGCCTCAACAGGCAATACATCCGCATCCGCTGCAGCTTACGCGGCACGCGCAGGTATTACTGCATTCGTCCTCATTCCGGAAGGCAAGATTGCCATGGGTAAACTGGCCCAGGCCATGATGCATGGCTCGGTGGTTATCCAGATCCAGGGAAATTTCGATGACGGCATGCGTCTGGTCAAGGAGGTTGCTGATGAAGCACCTGTTACCATTGTTAACTCCATTAATCCATTCCGCTTACAAGGACAGAAAACTGCGGCGTTTGAAATTGTAGAGGAACTGGGAGCGGCACCCGACTACCATTGCCTGCCGGTTGGTAATGCCGGCAATATAACGGCTCACTGGATGGGCTACTGTGAGTACGCGGACCATGGCATAGTCAATAACCGTCCTGTTATGGTCGGCTACCAGGCAGCCGGTGCGGCGCCTTTTGTTTCAGGAAAAATGGTAGACCAACCCGAGACTGTGGCGACCGCTATACGTATCGGTCATCCCCAGTCATGGGATAAAGCATGGACCGTGCAAAAAGAATCCAAGGGCTGGTTTGATCAATGCAGCGATGAGGAAATTCTGGCGGCGCAAAAACTGCTTGCAGAAAAAGAAGGGATCTTTTGTGAACCGGCCTCGGCAGCGTCACTTGCCGGCGCCATCAGGGATATCAGATCAGGAAAAATTGCTGATGGCAAACGCGTTGTGTGCACATTGACAGGACATGGCCTGAAAGATCCGGATACCGCCATAAGCCAAAGCACGTCTCCATTAATCAAGATCAAAGCCGAGCTTGGTGCCGTAAAAAACACTATTCTGCAAAATATGGCTGGGTAACAGCGTTAGACAAAAAAGAGGATCACGCGTTTGAATGCTGCGAGTTATCTTGGAATTGCTGTAACACTAATAGGGCTGATAGTACTGATTGTGGCGGCTTTCCGTGTTCACACAAGCTGGGGGTTGCTATCGGTGTTCACAGCGCCCATTGGCCCTGTTATTTTTGCGATTACCCACTGGAAGGTGGGGCGTGACGCGCTCATTCTTTTCCTGTTGGGTGTCGCGGTATTGGCTTATGGAACGGCCACATCGGAGTGGTGGTATGAACGCCAACACGCGAAACGCGCCGAAACATCAGTTCAAGATGGTGCCGTGGTAACAGATTCGGCAGAACAACAAGAGAATCCGGATCAAGCTATTACCAAACCTACGAGCTCCACAGCAGAGCCACCTCCTGATGTACCGGTAACAAACCCAGCGCAAGAATCCCCTGGCGAAACAAAGCCAGATCCAGGATTATCGACCGAAACTGCAACGACAAACGAGGCGACAGAAGAAAAGCCAACACTTTCTGATAAAGCGGGTGCACCTGAAGTAACAAGCCCCGTGGTTGCCAAAAAGGTAATACCGCCCATTAATAAAGCCGTGTCCGATCCGAAGGAGACTTTGGTGTATACCGCAATTGATGTAGCCAACGCGAAAGACCACATCGGCAAACAATTTCGGGTAACAGATTTCACGGATAAATCCCATGAAGCGGTTTTGAAAGAACTACAGGGAACGCTGCTAATTTTTGAAAAGCTGTATGCCAGCCAAGGAAGCGTTCAATTTGAACTGGAATCACGCAATATTAAAAAACTCGAACTGGTCACCTGGGTAAAAACGCCTGGCAGCACCAAATAGTGCTATTTCCAAATATCAACTTCCTTGCCCTGTTCGATCAGAGCGTCTGCGCGCTCTTGAATAAATCGCTGTAAGTTAGGCTGGGTTTTGTAAGCACCGGAAGCGACATAGTCCAGAATCGACTGTGTATGATAACCCTTAAGAAACGCTTCAATACGAATTACTTCTTTTCCTTTGTCAAAAAGTACCGCTGATGGGGCATAAGTAATCCCGAGCGCCTTGGCCCAGTCCCTGGCTGTAGTGGATTCTCCCTGCGGCGTGATTACCGGCGTATTGCTCCACATATCCAGCTGTATTGCATTATATTGTTTTATTAAATCAATGGTCTCTTTCTGACCAAGTATTTCCTTGTGCAAGGTATCACACCCCGGGCATTGCTTTTGCTCAAAGAACACCACCAACGGTTTATTTTTACCAAGCGCTTTCAACTCATAAGGAGGTTTAAGAAAAAAGGACTCCTTGACCAGAATTCCCGATGATTTGTCCAGCACCTGTTGCGCATAATAGTCCCGGAATGTCATTAGTTTTTCCTGTCTGCCGGAAACATACTTCAATGCACTCATGAACTGGTGCGGTGGATAGTAGCCATTAATACGAAGAATTACTTCTCCTTTTTCATTAAAAAATAGCACAGTAGGTGTAAACCATACCTTAAGCTCGCTGGCGAAGGTTTTTTCTGTAAATGTCTTTCCAGATGGATCGATGATTTCTCTGTCTCCCCATATATTTATGTCCAGAATGTCCAGATTCTTCCGGGCATAATCTACGATGTCTTTTTGACTAAAATTGGTGTTAATTAGCTCGGCGCAATAGGGGCAACCATTCTGATGAAAAAAAATCATCAGCCTCTTGTTATGGGCAGTCGCTTCTTCAATGTCATCGCGCAAATCCAGAAATGATTCCTTAAACCAGGAGGGAATATCGAATTGGCCGGCGCCGGCTATTTCGGCGCTTAGCACCGGGGTGGAGAAGCTCAACGTCAGAAAAACAATAAACACAAAAACCGGACTCTTACGCATGGCACTCTCCTGCATCAAGCACTAGTTTGAAGGGCGTTTTAAAGTATAGTGGATGATAACCCACTGGAAAATACCCCGCTACAGCATGGTTTGTTTGGGTGCACGGTCATGCTAGGCTCAGCAGTCCCAGATAGAAATTTTGCCAGGCAGGAAAGTCGCCATGGATTTGCAGAAAAAGCAGATCATTCGTAGAAATATAGCAACCGAACATAAATTACCGGACGATCTACACCCCACATTGCAGAGGATTTATGCAGCCCGAGATCTTTTGCGGCCTGAGGAAATGGATTACTCCATCGGTAAAATGCTGCCACCAGACCTTTTGGCGGGCATGGACCAGGCGGTCTCTTTGCTGGTTACTGCGCTGGAAGAAAAACAACATATCGTTATCGTTGCAGACTATGACGCGGATGGCGCAACCAGTTGCGCACTGGCGGTAAGGGGATTGCAAAAACTCGGTGCGCACCAGGTCAGCTATCTGGTGCCAAATCGTTTTGATTACGGTTACGGCTTGACTCCGGAAATTGTGCAGCTGGCCTTACCCCTGTCCCCTGATTTATTGGTTACCGTGGATAATGGCATTTCCAGTATTGAAGGCGTAAAAGCGGCCCACCAATGCGGAATATCGGTATTGGTCACCGACCATCATTTATCTGGACCGCAATTGCCCGAGGCGGATGCGATTGTTAATCCCAATCAATCCGGAGACAGTTTTCCCAGCAAGGCCCTGGCCGGGGTTGGCGTCATATTTTATGTGTTATTGGCGTTACGCAGTCAGCTGCGCAAAAATAATTGGTTCGCGTTACAGAAAATTAACGAACCCAATCTTGCGCAACTGCTGGATCTGGTAGCCCTGGGAACCGTTGCCGATCTAGTACCACTGGATCACAATAATCGTATCCTGGTTGCCCGGGGGCTTGAGCGCATCAATCGCAAACAATGTTGTCCTGGTATTACTGCTCTTGCGGAAGTCGCCGGCAAAACTTCTGCATCGCTGTCGGCCACAGATCTGGGATTTTTTCTGGCCCCACGAATCAATGCTGCAGGCCGGCTCCAGGATATGTCGTTAGGAATAGCGTGCCTGTTAACCGATGATGCCACTGAGGCCATGGCAATGGCGCGACGTCTGGATCAAATCAATATTGAAAGACGCGCCATTCAGGACGATATGCAAAACCAGGCGAATCTGATCATCGACCAACTGGTAATTGAAGATAAAGAACTACCGCCGGCCTTGTGTCTTTATGATAAAAACTGGCACCAGGGGGTCATCGGCCTGGTAGCCTCTCGCGTAAAAGAAAAACTGCACCGCCCGGTTATTGCATTCGCGCCAGGCGGTGGGAATACAATAAAAGGATCTGCCCGTTCTATTCCTGGGCTTCATATCCGCGATTTACTGGACAACGTTGCTGCAAGACATCCCGACATACTACGCAAGTTCGGCGGTCACGCCATGGCCGCTGGTCTGACATTACAGCATGAACACCTGCAACGATTTGAGTCGCTATTTAGAGAGGAAGTGGAAAAGGTGGCCACAAAAGAAATTTTGCAACACAACCTCGTCAGCGACGGGGAACTCGCGCTCTCAGACTTCCATCTGGATTTCGCTGAGAGCTTACAGAAAGCAGGGCCTTGGGGGCAGGGATTCCCTGAACCCGTATTTGATGGCCAGTTTGATGTCATTGAGCAACGCATTGTTGGCGAGAACCATCTGAAAATGGTGTTACGCCCGTGCTCGGAAAATCCAACTGAAACCCGGCATATCGACGCCATCGCCTTCAATTATGCCAACAAGCTATCTGCCGCAGAACTGGCCTCGGTGCGCGCTGCCTTTCGCCTGGATGTAAATGAGTTCAAGGGGCGACGATCACTTCAGGCCATAATCAATTACATGGAACCAGCTGATAAAACCCCGGCGTAATGTCAGGCTGCTATAGTTAATTCGACGAACTTGAAATAACCAAAAAATGGAGGAGACAGTCAAAATGAAAAAATTAAGGGCAATACTCTCAATTTTAGTAACTATGGGCACATTGACTACGGCGCAGGCCGCCGACTTTGCACTGGGTGTTAAAGGTGGCACCCTTGGACTGGGCGCAGAGCTGACCACCTCTATTGTGTCCAACCTCAATGTCAGACTGGGGCTTAACAGCTACAGCTATGACTACACCACCACGGAGTCCGGCATTGATTACGACGCCGAGTTGGACCTGGGAACCACGGCTTTGCTGCTTGACTGGCATCCCTTCAGCGGGCGTTTCCGAATTAGTGCCGGCATCATGAAAAATGATAACGGCATCAATATGTCTGCCACGCCTACTACTAACCAGATTATCGGCGGCACCAGTTATACGCCAGCCCAAATAGGTACTTTGACCGGAAAAATTGGCTTCAAGGACACGGCGCCCTATGTCGGCATCGGTTTCGGTAATGCCGTCAGTAAAAACAAACGCATCGGCTTTACCTTAGACATCGGCGTACTGATACAGGATTCTCCCGAGGTAACGCTGTCTGCAAGCGGGGGCGCGGTCTCACTTGTAGATTTGGGGGCTGAAGAGGCCCAATTGGAAAGCGACATCAGCGAATTTGATGTTTATCCGGTGATTTCCCTGGGTGTTTCCTACCGGTTTTAGGCGATAATCTTTACCCGGCCAGATATGGCCGGGTAATTTCCTGTTTCGACCGGGTTTGATTACAATCCCCAGTCATGAGCCTTCCCACCTTAGAGCAGTTTGTTGGTAACACCCCGCTGGTGAGGCTTCAGCGTTTGCCAGGCGCCGGCTCCAACACAATCCTCGCAAAACTGGAAGGCAATAATCCTGCCGGCTCGGTAAAGGACCGGCCGGCGCTAAGCATGATCCGGCACGCCGAGCTAAGAGGCGAAATTAAACCCGGAGATACCCTGATTGAGGCAACCAGCGGCAATACGGGCATTGCCCTTGCCATGGCTGCGGCCATCAAGGGGTATCGTATGGTGCTCATCATGCCCGAGCATATGAGCGTGGAGCGTAGAGCGGTGATGAAGGCGTTTGGGGCGGAGATTATTCTGGTATCACAGGAGGCCAGCATGGAGGGGGCCCGTGACCTGGCATTGCAGATGCAGGCCGAGGGCCGGGGCAAGGTGCTGGACCAGTTTTCCAACCCGGACAACCCACGGGCCCACTATGAAGGCACTGGTCCGGAAATCTGGCGCGACACCCAAGGCAAACTTACCCATTTCGTCAGCTCCATGGGCACTACGGGCACTATTATGGGTGTGGCCAGCTTCCTGCGAGAGCAGCAGCAACACGTGGAGATCGTCGGCGTGCAGCCCGTGGACGGCGCCAGCATTCCGGGTATCCGGCGCTGGCCGGAAGAGTACCTCCCAAAAATCTATGACGCCTCTATCATTGACAAGATCATCAATGTCTCGCAAGAGAGCGCAGAGGAGACGACTCGACGACTAGCGCGGGAGGAAGGTATATTCTGCGGTATCTCTTCGGGTGGTGCGGTGGCGGCGGCCCTTGAGATTTCCCGTGAAGTTGAGAACGCTGTCATAGCGGTTATTATATGTGACCGTGGCGACCGCTATTTGTCTACCGGCGTATTTCCAGATTAGTTAATTAATTAATTATAAATACCATGTACTCTTCAATTACAAGTTTTGGTGCATCATTGGCTGATTTTCAAATTAACGGCGCTATGTTTCGTTACAGTATTTTTGTGCCGAAATTCTATAACTGGTGCAAGTCGCTGGGCTTTGAGGCTGGCAAAATTATGCCATCGCGAGCATTCTGCTCAGATGAAAGCCAGGGTTACCCGATAATTCTCATTACAAAGCACTTCGGTACATTTCCGTTTAACCATGGACGGGTAGGCGGTATTGTTGCTACAGATCGGCATGGACCTCATGCGGAACATGGCCAAGACATGGTAATCATCCAGGCGAGCCATGTAGGATATGACGATAGCAGTCATCACTTCGGTTGTTACAAACGTTTGCAAACCAGTAGCCACGACAACAGCCCAAGCTGCGGAAAGGTGCATGCAGTATTGAGCTGGTATATAAATGAATATAATTTTGCCAAAGATAATATATACCTATCTCAAAACGGTAAAGATAGGTTAATTACAATCGATAACCAACTTCTTAATGAAAATCGCGAAGAGGGGTTGTTTCTCCATTTGGAACGCATCGTTGAAGTTGATGAGAATGGAGAAACTCATCCAATCAAGACCCTGAGCACAGCAAAATCATATCGTGTATCAAGCAGATTTCAGAAAATGTTAGGTGATTTTGAATGGCAAGGATCAAAACGACAAAAAATTGGTGACAGACTGGTACCGGAGTTATTCCAGTTTAAACGAATTATCGATGAAACAATTACAGATATGGAGAATGACAGATTTCTGGAAAAAAATCTGCTTAACCCAATGCCCTGGATCGTAACTTCCCCGGCTCCACTGTTAATGGCGGCACAAGTTAATACCCAGGTGGAATTCGACCGAACATTTCGCACCATCGCAAAAGAACATGGTTATAGGGGGAAAAAACTAGTTTTTATTGCCGGCCTTAATATAGATATATCGCCACAACCCGGACAGTTGTTTCCACTAACAAAATTTGTTCCCTGGGCAGCATACGTGCAGGACCGGGATGACTCATTTTTTACACTGGAGCAACAAGAGCTGGTGGACATTCTAAATAGACAAAGTAGCGAAAACGCTGACCAGATCGACCTGGAAGACGCCATTCACAAAATGGGTGTGGCAAAAGAAGTCAAGGTCTTCGTTTAATTAAAGAGAAATATTAAATTGTGAATGTATTCGTTTTTGATATTGAAACAATACCTGATGTGGATCTTGGTCGTCGTCTTTACAATCTTGGAGGATTAAGTGATAAGGATGTCGCCCGTGTTATGTTTCAGAAGCGGCGGGAACAAACCGGGGATTCTGATTTTCTTAGACTGCATATGCATGCCATTGTGGCGATATCAGCAGTATTTAGAAACAATGATAGCCTGAAGGTCTGGTCTTTGGGTGAACCAGATTCCAGTGAAGCTGAATTGGTGCAACGTTTTTTTGATGGGATAGATAAATTTACACCAACATTGGTATCCTGGAATGGCGGGGGATTTGATCTGCCAGTGCTGCACTACCGGGCGCTAAAGCACGGGATTAACGCATCACGCTACTGGGATACCGGAGAGGACGACCGGGAATTTAAGTGGAATAATTACATTAGTCGATACCATCATCGCCACACCGACCTCATGGATGTGCTTGCCGGATATCAACCGCGGGCCAATGCGCCGCTCGATGAAATCGCAGTTATGCTCGGATACCCGGGTAAAATGGGTATGAGCGGCGCCAAAGTATGGGACCAGTACCAGGCTGGAAATATTCAGGACATTCGTAATTATTGCGAAACAGACGTACTAAATACCTATCTTGTTTACTTGCGCTGGGAACTTACCCGCGGCAACCTGACAAAAACCGCCTGGGAAAAAGAAATTGCCCTGATACATACCACATTAAAACAGACCAACCAATCCCATTTACTGGCATTTCTTGATGCCTGGATTTAATACTTTTCACTGTAAACTATAAACAGAATTTCTGTGTCCGCTATCCCTGCAAACAAAAAGACAACCGACGATACAGCGCGCCTGACGATTAGCGGCCTTGACCATGATGGCCGTGGCGTCGGGCGTCTTGCCGATGGCAAGGTAATGTTCGTTGAAGGCGCGTTGCCGGGAGAAGAGGTAATCGTCAAACTGGTGCGGCGCAAGCGCAAACATGATAGTGGTGTCGTTATTGATATTGTTCATGCATCAGCAGACAGGGTAGCGCCACCTTGCGAGTATTTTGGTGTATGCGGGGGTTGCAGTCTACAGCATATGAGATCAAGTGCTCAGATCTCCACTAAACAAACGATCTTGCGTGATAACCTCCAGCGACTGGCTTGTACAAAGCCCGAGGAATGGTTAACCCCCATTTCCGGCCCAACCTCCGGCTATCGGCGCAAGGCCCGCCTTGGTGTGCGTTTTGTAACGAAAAAGGGTGGGGTGCTGGTCGGTTTTCGGGAGAAGCGAAGTTCGTACCTTACCAGCCTGAAGAGTTGCTTGGTTATGGATAAACGCTTTTCGGATTTACTGCCAGATCTACATCGGGTTATTTCGGAATTATCCTGTCCTGACAAAATTGCACAAATTGAAATTGCAGCGGGTGACGCCAGTGCAACACTGGTGTTTCGTCATCTCGTAGAGCTGGATAACAGAGACAATCAGCTTCTTAGTGAGTTCGGCAGAGCTCGTGAT
>Ga0224511_10005078_pt1 | contig 10206 bp, 5 predicted proteins | sample SF_May12_sed_USG_2_FD_169988 | JGI IMG/M metagenome (GOLD analysis project Ga0224511, IMG submission 169988) | Sediment microbial communities from San Francisco Bay, California, United States - SF_May12_sed_USGS_8_1 | ecosystem: Environmental > Aquatic > Marine > Sediment | place: USA... | reverse complement strand
CCCTTCCTTTTAAGAGTAGCCAAATTCTCGGTAAGTGACGTGTAAACAAATGGTTGAGGTTGACTGACCCCCAAACAGCAATCCGAGAAAGACACCGGGAAACCACCCCAGTACCGTCCCAGGACAGCATGACAATGGCTGCTCAGGAGAAGCCTCTCTGGGGGTAGAATGCCTCATTATTGTATTATCTCATGCGTTTGTAATGATTTTAGACTCTACCGATACCCGCCTTTGTCCAGCTAGCCTTTCATGATTGTGTGGGACCAGAAGGATGCAATGGTTGTTTAGATATCAATAGTCCAGGCAACAAAGGTAAGTATTTCATGGCTTCATGCAAAAATCAACAGCGACCAGCGGTTAAAATTTGGGGAGACGCAGTGGCCTGAGTCCCAAGGTATAGTTGGGCAAAAGAACAGTAAAATAGGCGATTCCAGCACGCGACTGCTTATTATTTTTCTTCAGGCCTAATATCACGGGTGGCTACAGCTAAAGACCTGAGGAAGAAACTCTCGGATGATGGCCTATCACAAGCTGATTTTAATGTTTTGCTGGGTTTAGAAGCAGTTAGAGAAGGAATCAACAGAGCGGGTATGTTATAGATAACAGCAGTGACATGAAGGAAAGCAGTGACATTCCTTTATGTCACTATAACAGGCCTATTTCTCAAAACCTAAATGATGACTATTTCGCTCACCTCGTCTCATCTCATCTATAAAAAAATTAGGATTATAACCTGGGATGAAAAATCTCACGTCCAACTTGAAATTTCACTGCTGGGTTATGACTTGATACATAACGCATTGGAAGTTTCATGGACCAGAGTGACCAGCATGAAAACATGAGCTAATTCACTGGCGAGCATGTACCCTCGTAATCCCCATTGGCGCAGCCTACTGGTATTTCCCACCCGAAAGCGGCAACCAACTTCCTTATTTGGAAACTGCTTTCACGTGACCCGTCAATACACTCTGGTATTTTGCCGGATTCGATCTGACCGGAAAATTTGCAGGATCTCTTCTGATTCACTAAACGGTCACATGATTACATAATAAATTAATAAATTTATCATCAGTGGTTTGGGTTTCGAAAATGGGACCAAAGCGATGATTATGTGAGTTTATCTTATTCCCGACCACTTCAATATCATAAAATCAAGAAGTAGTGCTTCAGTCTGACCTTTGACCCAATTCAATTTTTTAAAGTTGTCTCTATATCTCTATGGTTCAAGTGGCCCCCAGCAGGACAAATAACAAGCCAAACACAACCACCTCAGACCACAGTTTATTTTACACTGATAATTAATAAGGTCAATGTCAATGCCAGTAGAGGGTCTGGGTCAAGTTCAAAGTGACTTGGAAACGAAAAGGCGGTCAGAAAATATATAGCCTCCATGATGGTGTGGAACAGACTACATGACGGCAAAAGATATTACCAAGATATAAAAGATGGATTGCTAATCTAATTCACTAAATCTCAGCATTCCATCATGCACCTAACCCAGTGACTCTCTGCATTGCAATATTTGTTCCTCCGTCATTTTGAGTAAAATCCCGCCAAATATCTTAGGGTGACCATACCACTTTCATATGGGTTAGATGTAATGACTGTCAGGCCATAAGAAAGCATATTTCTAGTCAATTAAAAACCTAAAATGGTTATTACAATAGCAACCGAATGTTGGTACATGGGTGTATGCCGCAACAAACTGTTCTCACATAGGGTGTCACACTTTTAGACGGAAGGCAGGTCGAAGTCTTAGATAAGCTGGTATTTCTCGCCGGTCGGCAAGATTGTAAAGGAGAACCCCCAGTGGATACACTTCTACCACACGGAAATGAGATCTCAACGGTCGAATTCTTAAACGGACAATTCGGCTTGAATTCAAGAGAAGCAACAGCTATTATGGGTAAACAGATTCTTGTTTTCTACTTGGGCAGCATTAGCCAAATGACCGGGTTCTTCGGCATGTGGGGACCGGCGAGTGGTATGTGGCGACCGGCGGGTGGTATGTCGCGCGAAGCTGCGAAAGTACTGTTGCGCTCGCCTATCAACTGCTACATGCCGGAGAATAACGCCATGCACCTAACTAGCCATTGGGGAGCGCCGTGAGCGGGTCAGTGTCAATGCTTCGCCTCGTGGTGAGGCATGCTTTTATTTAGTGGACTGGTATTAGGATGCTCACACTCATATGGGAATGCGCAGTGTCAAGCATTTCAGCCAAGCAGTTTATCACCGAGCTATCTTTGTCATTCACCAAGCCATCACTTCACCCCAGATAGTTTCGTTGCAGGTGGCCATTCCCTTGGACGGGCCACCTTAGAGAATTCTGGATTCGAGTTTCCATGGGATAACTCACCAGAGAAACTAGATAATGGGTACTACAAAGCAATGAAAGCCAATGGGTGGAAACCGGACAGAAAGGATTCCTCTATACTGCAGTGAGTGAACCCTGAGTGAGAATCTTTCGGACTTCCTCCTTGATGTCCAAAAAGGTTGTGTGGTATCATTGAGGGGAGATTGAGTCATTTTCTGCCATGCTGGTTTATGACAGGTTGTCCAAAATGCAGGGAAAAATCCCTTGAAATACTGCCACGGCCTTCCGGGAATTGAACCCGGACCACAGAGGGGACAGACCGTGAGATCCATTCGTTCTCCCACTGAGCTATCATGACTGCCCAGTGTGTACAATATTGTTTTTATGGTTTCCTTTGGCAGTTAAAATTTGTACTGAATAGTTTGAAGAAAATAAGGAGACCGGTTGAACCACAGTTTCAAGGCTACATGTTGGATAGCATTCCGACAGTTGTGTCCAAATTGAGTTGTAACAGCCGCTGGGACCTATACACAAAATCCTTGTAGGTCAACGCAATGGACACTACAAGACAGACTTCTCATGTTGCACTCTGATATGATACTGCGCAAGAACTTCACTATTAGTGGCAAGTTTGACACACCAAGTTGTGAGATATCAGACTGTCCAAACTCTTCCACAAGTAAATTTGTAAGTACAAGTAGGCTTTATTAGAAACCCGGAATGGATCAACATAGCTGTATTGAATCAATACTATACTTGCACGGGATAGAAGAATAGCTCAGTGATAGAATGCTGGGCTTGCAACCGTGAGAACCTGGGTTTAAATAGTGGGCTCCTGTTGTGGGCGTGAACTGATAAATCCTAGCTCAGAGACACAACAAGCCTGAATTATGATTACAGAATGGTGCCATTTTGATTACAAGTTCTTTAAAAGCAAAGCAAGCTTCACTATGAGGTGAAGCATTCATACTGACCCACTCGTGGTTCTCCATGCTAAGTTGTAACTCGTGCAAAAACCCGCCAGTTTTATCATAACAGTTAAAATGTTATATAAGAAAGAATGTCTGATCAGCTGTTGATTTTGAGGGGATTTCAATCATACAAAAAGAAAAAAGTGGTTTTGTGATCGTTCGCTTGAGATCACTAACACTGTTTGATTCCACGCAGTTTTTCCGAGACCAGTGCAGGGGTCATGCCAAAGAGGATATAACTGGTTGTTATTAAGTGCATTCGCATGATCAGGTTTCATCGCCTAAATCTCCATACAACTGCAGCTACACTACTCGAAAGTGCGCCTGAAAAGTGCGTTTTCACAAACCATGCAACTCGGCTTCGTATGAAAGTGAATTTCTTCACACGGACATAATTCTGTGCCTGACAGTGGACTTGCTAGTTCCTAAAGGGTCAAGGTTATCAAAATGTCTGCATTATCTATTGGCCGCTTACTTATTAACGGTCGCTTAGTTGTTAAGGGAAACAAAATGCACAACTTCCTGTTCATAGACACACAGGATGTCGGGGGAGGACAACTGAAGTTTTTCGTTTGCATCTGACTGAAATCAAGCAAATAAGCCATGAGCCTTTTATTATAAGTTTGGCCATATTATTTGAGTTGCGGAAAGAAGAGAGTTGCCACCCACTGAGCTACCCAGGGTTAGTTCATACTTTCCTTGAGAACACTGTGGTCAGCACAACTTTTGGAACCGTTTCCTTTGTAGGTCGAGGAGTTTGCTGATAGCATAAACAGGTTTCATGAGGCATTTATACAAGCATTCCTGAAAATGGTTAATCGTGGACTTTAATCTCAGATAGCAGCCAAGAACTATGCGGCTACAGCCCACATACGTATAGAGCCCCCAATCATCCATACGTATATTGGATATTTCATGGTGTAATGCCATCCGTCAGAACAAGCTAATGCCTGCTTCACTCAACCATCTGCCAAAATGATTTTGATTTAGTATAGGGCATGTTGAGCTTTTCAGTTGATAATAGGCTGATACATGCTTTTAATGGCCTGACAGGAGCCACGCCTAGTCAATATGAAGGAACGCAATAGAAGAGAGTGATAAGGTCACTCTTAGAGTTTTAATTAGATGACTCTAAATGACATATTGGCTTGTCTTTCTAATGGAGCGATACTATTTCGCTGACTTGTGTGACAGTGGGGAACAACTGGGCTAATCGAGATTGCCACGAACAGATGCACACGTGTGGTTAAATGACAGATGGGCATCTTTCCAACATGAAATCATAACAATTGACTATGTTGAGTATTGTGCATGTACATTTAATTATTTAATTTATATTGATTCCGAAACACAATACCCAGTATTATGTAAAAAGTTGAATGTATTAAATATGTTGCATAAATAATGAGGTTGTTTCACACTTGTACAAACTTAACACTTGTATATGAGAAGTATATAATGTCTCCTGTCAGACCAAGAAGTCCAGGCAAGCATCGAACTAAGACATGACCGGGGCTAATTTTGAGGCTCTTGGTTTGAGGAGATCATAGAAGCTCCTGATTTGCCAATTTTTTCAGCCATCTTTGGTCCCTTCGTTTAGTTGTGTAAAGTAATTTAAGCGCTGAATCTTTTCCTTCCTTCGAGATGTCAAATTCATGAATAGCGGCGTCTATAGCCAGTAGACAGGATTGGCGGCAGGTTTGGTCGCTAACATGATAATCATAATACTCTTCTTGTCTCTTCCAGTTCCCCACTAGCTTTTTGATCCGTTTCTTTACATCTTGCGCGCTCATCTTAATATCCGGCACAAAGCCTGTCATAACCGTATTCGGACTTTACCACTGAGCTATTTCTGAACAAATAAAGTATCTCATCATCAATTATTATTTTACACCCAGTGTGTGTCCAAATTCACCATTTATAGCTATTCAAATTTTACCTTGTTTTCACCAAGCCAGTGATGCCTCATAACAATTAGGGATGGCGAGGGAGCGGGATGATTCATTGGTAGTGGAATCACAGCTCTGAGAACCTTGATTGAATCTTGGTCCCGGTTAGCCATCATGGTGAATATCAGCTTCTTACATTCATTCTAGCTGTTACCCTCTCCAACAAGCCACGGGCTTAAGAGGTGAATAAATTATAATGGCAAAGCGCTAACCCGCTATCCCTATCTAGTGTAGCTAACGCAACATAAGGCCAAAAGAGCAACATAAGTTAGTCAGAGGCTTTCATCAAATACTCCGAAGAGAAGTATACCCTACAGTCCACCACGGGGGTAATCTGCAGTGTAAACAAAGGCAAAGTGCACCCAGGATTGCATGTGAGGACAATTCCGTAGGTGAGACTCGCATAGCGCATGTTACTGATATGAATGATATGGATCAGCAATCGCCAATCTCATGGTCAAATAAACCCTCTCACTTCCTACATCATCGGAAAAAGTGCCGAGGCCAGGATAGATCATTTGGTGAAAAGCCCAAATTTGCCATATATAGCTTGCAGGTTCGAACCTAACTGCCAACAGGGGGTTTTTCTGGTATGGGCCTTTAGCGAGCCCCTCACTCTGCATTGCTAGCATGGGTTCGAATCACCGCTGTTAAAAATAGAGGTCCTAACCAGTGGATAATTAAAGTCAAGATCACTCCACAGTTGTAAAAGATTCATCTCTCCCTTCTCGAGAAGCATTGCCTAGTTTCGGTGAGTGATATGTAAACTGACTTGGGCTGACTGACCCCAACCTGGAACAATGATACTGACCTGCACATGGTGCTCTGTGCTAAGCCATAACTGATTAAAGTGCTAGGGACATTTCAAACCTGCTCTCACAGAACTACCCTTATCTCCTTTGCTCTAGGAGCTTGCTCAGCCCTGCTTTTGCCCATCTTTTATGAATTTTTGATGAGAATACAAAATATGAAAAAATAATTTGTTGACAGCATGGCCGCCGATTGATCTCGCTTAGCAAGGCACCGGTTACAACGATTGTCAGCCATAGCCATCAGGCATCATGAATGCATGCCCGTAAGTGGCAGAAAAATATCGCTAGCTTGCTAAAGTAACAACTTTTTACCGGAGAGTACAAAGAGTTTGACTCGCGCCCGCCGTGTTTTTACTGACTGTCTAAGGTGAATCCAATGCAATGTCTTAAACACTTTAAAACAAATATCCAACCTGGCAGCTTTGCAATATGAAATCGAAATCGAAAAGGAAGTACCGGAATTTCGCGATCCAAGTAATCTATGCCAGAATCGCCACAACTATATCACAAGTTATAAATGCTTTGTATTAAGAGCAAACAACTCCGCATTAGCGGCTAATAATTATATTGATTGACATATCTTTTTTTTAAATTTACAGCGAGTCTAACGAAAGTATTCCATGTTGATGACACAGGAATGCAATGAGCTTCTCTGTGAAGCGAGCCTTGTACTGCAAACTGATTGCCGATCCATATATTTATATCAATAGCAGTAACTCAGTGAGACTGTCTGCTGGTGCTGCCTTGTTCTGCCGACTGATCGGACTGATCTCTGCATAATCAACATATTCATTTTGGCGGTAATAACTCAGCATGGGGTCAACCAGGTTCTGCCGACTGATTACCGATCCGTAATTCATAACAATGATAGGGGCCAAAGGGGATTCCTAGGCTTCGTTGTTAGTCCTTATAGGTGTTTTATGTCACTGTTATTCCTCATGCATATACTGTGGGTTTCAAACAAGTGAGATTTTAGCCCAAGCATGCTCTATCCTAGGCGTTTGGCTTGGGCTTGGCTGAACTCAGTTCTACCAGGACTTGTCTCCCCATTTTGCTTATTTTGTATAAGAGGACAACTCCAATGCGAGCATTTTTTGTATTTAAAGGGTCTATTAAATGGTAGCAGCATTTGGCTGTAAGTATTGAAAATTCTCCTGTCGGTTTCATCAGACGACCTAACTATTCGATGGTTTGTCTACCACAGTACGAATAGGTTTTATTTGTACGTGTCAACTTTTATATGATGGTACTGTTTCAAATCTGGATACCTTCTCTTCTACCCTGACCAGTGTCAGAGGTTCGCAGAAATTGGCCTACCTGGGTATCAACTTGACTATACCATGTGTTTTCCGCTGTGAGTCATTAGGAGACTTCCTTGTTTGCACCCGCGCGCCCACAGAGAAGATAACTTGTTGACAGGACTCATAACACCAGGTCTCGAACCCAACAACGGTATTCCAAATGACAAAGTTTTGCTGGAACTGAGAATCAAACCAGGGACCCCGGGTCCGAGGCCCAGTTTGTTATCCACAAAGTTTTCCTATAGCCCCAATAGACGAAGATCATGATTCAATTTGACTAGCAGGTTATGAAATCGTCTGCCAAAATCTATCACTTTCTAGTTGCGCGCATATATGGGAAGCTATTCAAACTGTCATTGTTTCATCCATTGTGACCCGCCCTCTTCAAACGAACATGGGAAAATATCTTTTATCCTACGTGTATTAACTTTCAGATGTGTGTAGGTGCATGTATGAGATTTCTAATCGTATGTTTAGCAACTATTTTTTCAGTGATGGATACCATAGGGATACTGTGGTGATCGGATTGAATACAAATATCTATAGACCTTACATTAAATTGTGTTACATTCTATTCTGCTGCTCACCCACTCAAAAACGCAGCTGAAAAGTGCAATTTAACAAACCATCTCCATCGGCTGTGACCGAAAGTGATCTGGTGCCATGCTAGTTTAAGAATTGGTTGGGTTATAAAGTGAAGTTTTATTAAATTAAGAGAACAACAAAATAATTATACGGGATTGTTTAGCCTCGTTGGTATGCATTGCATTCTCTTTACCCCCATATATTATTATCCCCTGTACAGTGTCTCGGAGTTCTGTCCCTGGTCAACGGGAGACTTGCTGGTGCTCCGGAACAAATTCAGATAGAGCATTGGACCAGTGACATAAAGGATATCACTGATTGAACTGAGAATGTGGATTCCAATACCGCTCAATCATGGTGGGCTCTCATTGCGAGTATGAACTCTTTACATCAGTCCCAGTCCAAAACAGAAACAAACCTTACATGTATTATGAGGTGGAACAGTTGTACTGACTCGTTTGTGGTGCTCCATGCTAGGCCGTGTGTGATAAAGAAATAATTATCTAGCCAATAGTTTCATCCTAATGAAGGCATTATACGAGAAGATTTTGTTTTATTGCCAGTCGGTGCTATAAATGGATGTGGTGCATCAGAGCCAAGTTGATGAAAGTAGCTGATTTGATCTACCGAATAGAACCTTAATTTCAGTATAATACTACTTTGGGAATATTTTCTTTTTCAAAAACTGGATTTTCGGTGATATGAAATGTAATTTGTGGCTATTTTCTTTGATGTTTGAGTGCATTCTACTCTTAATTCTTGTTTTATTATGAGGTCTGTAAATCATCTCTGCATGCTTGTGGAAGCAGCCGTGGCACAATTTCCGAGCAGTAAGTCGTGGGTTGTAGTCGTGGAAAATCAATGGTGGCTGCTGGAATGGCGTCCGACCTTAATTCACTCCTGACTGCCAGCAAAGTCTCCCTGGTCAAAACGTTCAACTAAATAAAAACGAATCTGAGTCAAGATTAACGCCGTGTTCGGCAGAGAAAGCAGGCCGTCGCATCAATTGGGCTTCGAAGCACCACATCAAGTGGCAATAAAGCAAATAAAATATATTTACCTTTTTGCATTGATATGACGATTGCCACCACCTTGTTATGACATTGCTTCACTAGTTTGAACCTCTACACTGTTCACACAGCCCCCTCATAGCGATAGAGCTTACTTCCTGTTAGTGATATTCATTTCTACTAGGCCGTATAGCTAGCATGTGCGGTTGCTGCCCGCACTGTACCAGCCTGTATGGCACATGGTGCAGTTATCATGCATTAGGCATTTAGTTAGTGTTTGCCAGTTGCTAGTAACGGTGTCTCCAGTGACAAAAATAACCGTTTAGCCATTAGGATATGTGCTGCTATCAGGATTACCAACCGAAATGACCCCATAAAGGTTAGCACTACTATGACAAACTGATTGGCCGTGCCTAGTGAGTTAGTACGTTTTGATTCGCTTTCTTAAACAACCACCAGCCGAAGAAATGCTTGCCACTTATCTTCGGATTTAATCAATTGATACGATGCTACCGAACAGCTATCGCATCAATTCGGGGGTAATTGATGCGAGGAATTGATGCAACGTAATAAACATGCCTTAAGAGTTTCACAACCATAGTTATATTCTCGTGCGCATAATACACACATCCGATTTCGCATTACTCACTTTTACCTTGGCCTACGTCTTTCCAGCCCTCACACACCCGGTGTATTGAGTCAGTATTGGGAGACTGGGCGCCAATTTGTCACAAAGTCCAATGGTATACTGACATCAGTAAAGATCGATGCCAACAAATCATGGGTACGCTTGTCAACTTGCCAGTATATACTATATACTATACAGTGTACACTGTATTGTATTCCATGGATGTATGGCATAATTAAGCTAACGGCTTGTTTAGAGAATGGTCGATGGTGTGCCCAATAGGGAAGGTTACTCGAAGGGTGGGCAACCTTTATTGTGATTTGATTTTTTTAAATCACATCTCAAGTAAGGCAATACTTGGAATTGAACCCTGGTCCAAAGTCTGATGTACTTCCCACTATGCGATTGTTCTTTCATATATGCTGGGTATTGCTTTGGTGGTGATGAGGGAGGTGGTATACAACTGGTGAAAAAACAAGTGCATGTCTAATCTGGTAGTCATGGCGGTGAAGATGCCATACAAAAATGTAGATTACCATTGCGATCAACATTTGGTGAGGGTGACGGGAAAAAGCAGCCCCTAGTTTATTAAGAGTTATACCACATTTCCCTGCTCCTGAGTCAAGCTCATTATCG
>Ga0224511_10005077_pt1 | contig 10207 bp, 6 predicted proteins | sample SF_May12_sed_USG_2_FD_169988 | JGI IMG/M metagenome (GOLD analysis project Ga0224511, IMG submission 169988) | Sediment microbial communities from San Francisco Bay, California, United States - SF_May12_sed_USGS_8_1 | ecosystem: Environmental > Aquatic > Marine > Sediment | place: USA... | reverse complement strand
ATTTTAAGTTACTTTTTTTAATACTATAAATTAATATTTCTAATTATGATTATTTAATATTTTTAAAGGAAAGATACTATATTTTGAGGAAATAAGTCCAGAATTTAAAAAAAAAAAACCTATTCGTCAGTATTTTGACGAAAAACATAGCTGGTGGCAGTGATTATATGTACTGTCAAGGGAAGTAATCACTGTGGGGAGTTTGGTCTGTTGAAATAAACACCTTAAAACATAAAGCGTAGCAGATTAGCATCCGAATGGCTATACTTATTTGAACAATAGCATAATATCGTTGATTTGTTGCTTAGATGTTACAGATATACAAAGGTAATAATCAGTAATTTCCTTTTTTGATTTTGTTTTTAGAGTCGTTAATTTCATTCAGAAATATACATGTATATCAACAGTTGGTATAATAATCATTAAACGTTTATAACAAGTACAAGGTATACAATGTCGATAACAGATACACTATGTAAAACGTATGCTGTTTGTAAAATCTCTTTTTTATTTCATTGTTTTTATATATTACTGTTGTGTTGTTTATCTTTTAAAAAAATAACCATGCTATATTAATATGTAATTTATAGGGTTTTTTTAAGAACCTTTTTGGGGATTTTGGGATGGACTCGCCCAGGAAAAACCGGGTGTTAAACCCCTGGAAACCAGTGCCCATTAGTCCAGTAGGACCTTGTGTCCTACACCCTAAATTGTTGGGCCTCATTCTCACTGGTTCTAAACCGCTGGTGTATTTAAAATACGCCAGCAATAGTATGGTGATAAAAAAGATTTTGTGGTAATGAAATTGAAAATTTAGGTGATGTTATATGATGGTAAAAGTATGGCGAAATTGTATGTGTTGGTGTTAATGCATTAAGTGTGATGTGTTCGAATGTGGGAGGGGTCATGGGATAGAAGTGTCTATTGTATTTGCTGTGTGAATTGATGAAAATTATTTCAGAAGTATGTATTTTCTTCCTATAACTTGTAGAGAAGAACATTTTATTTCTTGTAAACAGAGTTTAAGCGTGTTTGTTGTTTACTCGCCATATAGGGTTTGTTGATTGAGAAAGATCTAATATTGATAAGTACGTTCATCTAGTTCGTGATATTGCTTTTGTAAAATTGTGTGTCCTGGGATAATATCTTTAAATGTTAGACTGTTGGTTTGATAACCACGCAATATATTGTACTGTTTATTGTTTCCCAACATTCCTTGATGTGATTACATGTAATAAAAATGCTCATACTTGTCAGTATCATGCATTCTATGCATGCCGGGCTATTTTTTTTTCCACTTGTAAAAATGTTCATTCGTGGCGATTATGTTGTGGATAGGTTTGTATTCAAATTGTTTAACTCTGTTGTCGAGGCAGCATTTGTACATGTTTGTGTATAATTGATCCCACATAAAAGGTATTCTAAATCTGGTTTCCCACATGCGTTCAGTGTAAGGTTCGTTTTTATGTTGACATAACAAGTACCGATACAAGTCTTTGTTGGTTCATTTAATAAAACGGTCGTCTGTAGGAGTTAGCATAGTTTTAACTTTACTTGTTATCGACTCCCTGTTTGTTATAGCAGTTTTCCATGCACACGGAATGGCGTTTTATGTGTTAAATAAAAAGTTAAATTCGGCATAAAGCTTTGTTTCTTTAACGATTTTGGTAAAACTCTGTTATTTGAGATGTTCCCGTTAACATCTAAAATGCCATTGAGAAAGTAAATTCCGGACTGAATCCAATTGTGAAAATTGGAGTTTTATTTTGACCGAATAGTTCTATAATTTGATGTCCCCAAAGAACTTGCATTTGTAAATGTTTTTGGGCCTTGGCTTCTGCTACGAGGAGGAACAAAAGAGAAGACATCAACAGCGTTGCTTTAAAGAGCGAGATGGTATAAAAGTTTGCGACAATGATAATGCTTTAAACAGGAAATTCCACTCGACCGTATTAAAAGCCTTTCGAAAGTCTAAAAATACTATTTCACCTTGCGTGTAAGTGTCTCCAGCATAGTCAATTATAGCTTGTATTTGTTTAATAGTGTTGCCAATAAAAAGATTATGTTTGTAAGTACAAGTTGAAGTCTTGCTACTAGGGCTCTTGCTGCTATTTGGTAGTCAACATTAAGTAATGAGATATGTCTCCATTTTTCTATATTTTTTGGGTTTCCCTTTTTATACAGAAGAGTGATAATACTATATTTTTGAAAATTAAAGACATTTCTTGTTTCGTAATCGTTTAACGAGACTATCAAATATTGTTTAAATTCACGCCAAAATATTTGGTGAGCCCGTCGCTACCTGTGTTTTTATTGTTCGTATGCCGCAAAGTGCGGTGTTACACTCGGATTCAGTTTAAATTGTTTTGACAAGTGATCATCTAGTTTCGGAGCATTTTGTATGGAATTTAGGTATTCCGATAGTTCATAATCATCTATGTTTTCTGATTTGTAGTGGGTATCATAAAAGTCTACTTCGTTTTTAACCAGGCTCAATAACTTTAGTTTGATTTGGCCTATTGACACCAAACTTGCTGTATGGGAAGCTTACATCAAGACGCAGCTTGGGATTGCTACCCAGGTGTCTGTGATTAAGTTCAAGGTCACTGTTACTAAAAATAGAAATTCAGTTTCCGCTCAATAACTTTCATTTGCTTTGGCCTTTTGACACCAAACTTGCTGTATAAGTAGCTTTCATCAAGACACAGCTTGGAATTGCTACCTAGGGTTCTGTGATCAAAGTCAAGGTCACTGTTACTCAAAATAGAAATTCAGTTTTCGCTCAATAACTTCAGTTTGCTTTCGCATATTGACACCAAACTTGGTTTATGGGTAGCTTACATCAAGGCGCAGCTTTGGATTGCTACCCAGGTGTATGTGATCAAGGTCAAGGTGACTGTTACTAAAAATAGAAATTCAGTTTCCGCTCAATAACTTTAGTTTGCTTTGGCCTATTGACACCAAACTTGCTGCATGGAACCAACGCAACCAAAATAACGACATCATTTTGTTCTTCTAGCCATGTTTCAGTTGTTATTCCTGTCATATCAACACTTGTTTGAATCGTTGAAAACCTGATTTCGTCGCATTGCGTCGTTTCTTGTTTAACATGTCATCGTTGTTTAAAGTTCGCTCGTTATTAATTGTAGTTGAGTTTAGTTGTTTTGATGTAGTATATACGTGCGCGTATTTGAGCTTCTTTAGCCTTTTCTAGATAGAAACCATTTTTTTATATATTCTATTTTTGTTAACTTTTTGTTTTTCACTTGGGTAAGTGTAGCATGATATAGTCGGAGTTCATGTTCAACGGAGGTTAGTATGTTTTTCTTTATTGTTGCCTTGTTTTTAGCACAGTCTATTGTAATTTCATTTATTTCTTGTTTCAAATGTTCTTTGGTCTTTTTTAAAGAGGTGATTTGTTTCACTAACAAGCGCTGGTCTAATGTCAGAACTGTAGTTTACATTTGATTGACTTAGACTAAATTAATTAATACATGTATATCATTTGTTTTAATATTCTGTTGCATAAGAGACGACCACTCTTACTGAGAATATTGTTTTAAATTTTGTTATTAAGTTTTTTTACGTATACATGTGTTGCAGCCACAGCTGTTTGATCTCCCAAGAGAGTTGACAATTTCCCATTCATCAAACTGTGATATACTTTTTGTCAAATCATAAAATGGGTTTCTTGGAGTAGCATAATTTCAACATGATGATGATGATGATGATGATGATGATGATGATGATGATGATAATGATGATGTTGTTGTTGTTGTTGCTGTTGTTGTTGTTGTTGTTGTTGTTTTTTTGTTTGTTTGTTTGTTTGTTTGTTTGTTTGTTATTTTGTTTGTTTTCGTTTGTGTTGTTTTTGGTGTTGTTTTGTTGATGCTGCTGCTGCTGATTGTCGTGGTTGATGAGTGTTTGGATTTTGTTGTTTTGTTGTTGTTGTTGTTGTTGTAATTATTGCTTGATGCTTGTGTTGTGTTACTGTTGTTGTTATATAGTTGTTCGTATAGTTGATAAATATGGGCTGTTTAAATGTTAGCGCCGTTGCTTAACGAATGTTGTAAAAGGTGTTAACACAATAGGAATTATGTCAAAGTACAAAGCATAGTTATGCATGTTGATAAAATAACATAATAATAGATCAACCGTGAAATTTATTTTTCAGTGTACAACACTTATAGTATACAAATGAATACATGTATAATACTAAGCGTTAATAGTTATGATAGTCACAGAAAGTTACTAACACTTGTGTGGTTTACTTTTGTAGTTGTCCTAGAGTTTTTCGCAGGTGCGGGCGGTGATCTCTTACATGTTTTAACGTGTCTCTCTTTTGCCGGGGTGAGCGTACTAGAGCTACCCGAATTCACAAACTGGGTTATTTTGCTCTGCCCAGTGTTCGAGGCATTGCTTGATTTTAGTCGTCGCGGCGTTTTTGCTGGCTTTGACTGCGATCTTTGATCGGCTCGGTTACGCAGTTATGGTTAAGCCGGGGTGGGGTCGCACGTCTGCTGTGATTGATGTGGCTCACCTTGACCGCTCTCTTCATAGGTATGTGTCCGGTGATTGAGATATCCGATTGGGTTTTCTCATCAAACTGATCATCGCACTATGATTGTTTATGTCCTTTTTTTGCACAACTTACATCTCCGGTCGCTTTCACATTGGTCGGTCCGGGGACAGTTTTCTAGACATTTGTTGCACTTAGGTGTCCGTGCGTCATATGTTGTCTCTTGCCCAAAATGAAAAACTTTCCCTTTAAGTTTGCCAAAGTACACTTAGTCTGGAAGCGGTGATTTGAGTGTATTTGACTTGACGAAATAAATTCAATCCCCCGTTTTACAATTTGTTGCCATTTATGAGCAGTTTTATAAGACTAAAACATGAATTGTTTTGCTTAAAAACTTGAAGAGTTATCAAACACAAGAAAGCTAACATTTGTAATGATAATGTTGCCTTTGCTTACCACAACCTGTATTTGTTAACACTATGTTAAAAGGAAATGGAAACATCAAATGGGTTTTGTTGGCTGTAAGTAAGGGAAAAGGCGGGTTTCAACCTCTTGTATAGATGTGTTGACTTTTTCTGAAAGCTACGTTGTTGAATGATTCTAATTTAAAGTTTGTTTTAGTTTAATGAAAAAACAAATATACAGTTCATAAAAAGTTTGCCTTTGGTATATAATATTTAATATAATGCAAACATGTTGTACGTATTAGTTGTATTTGATAATTGTGTATCTTTTTCATTAAACATTAAACCCAATGACAAACCCAGTTGTCTCTAGATCACTTCTGATTGAATAAAATCCTAAGGGACCAACATTTTTCATTAGTTATCTATTTACTCCATATCCACTTCCATTTCATATTGAGATGATATTGCTGGATAGCACAGATGATAAGACGGACATGACCTGAGCATCCTATTGTGTAGTCTTTCATTTATAACCCTTTCGCATTGTTGAGTGTACACGATAAAATTGATATGATAAAATATGATTGTGCATGGCAGAAGACAACTGTGTCAGAGGAAAGGGAGCATTGAATATTATACTGGCCTCTATGTGTAATTTTGGACAGCTACCGAATACTGTATTTGTTAAGCTTTTTGATACCAAAGCACTTCCCTATTTGTAATACGGAGCTGAATTATGGGGTTTTCAAACAAGGTACGAAATAGAACGGATCCAAAAATATGCGTGCAAAAGATATATGTGTCTAAATGAAAGAAAACGCCAGATGCGGTAGTTCTATGAGTCTCTGGTTGATTTCCATTGACCACTAATTCGTCCATAAGATGTCTGAAATACTGGTTGAATATTTAAAAATGCCAGTGTCAAGATACGTCCGAAAATGTTATAATTACCTGTTGAATACTACAACCAAACTGTCTGTGAACTGGGCCCTTGAAATCAAGCGCATATTGTGTGAACATAACTGTGAATATGCTTGGCTTGCCCAAAAAGTTGAAAACAATAATAGTTTATTAAGAAGTTAACCGACTGTATGAGGCGTCGTCATCAAGAAGCATCGCCAACTTCGTTAAACTCGTCCTCAGAACTTAGTTTGTATAGGACAATCAAAACGGCTTATGGTCACAAACATTACCTAAACATTCTTAATGTGCGGACACATAAACATGCTTATGTACAGCTCATATCTGGATTTTATGAGCTGGAGATGGCAAAAGGTCGTTATAACAATACGCCTATTGCTGATTGTTTATGCAAAAGTGTAACTTAGGCCAAATTGAAAAGGAACTGCATTTTATTCTTATATGCTCTATGTTTGATGACCTGAGGATACGCTATATTGCTATTAATAGCATAAATACTCCAACGTTAGACAATTTGTATGCTCTTCTAATCGTAATGAACTAGTTGTTAAACATATAGCATCGCATATATACTATGCATTGCAAAGAAGACGAGAGTTAACATTTTATTCTTGTTTATTACAGTATGTGATATTATGTCATCTGCATGTAGTTTGCTTACATTTTGTACAAATCTTCATTATTTGTTATATATTGTCACTTTGTTTTGCGCCACACACACTGAATGTTTCATGTGTTCTTACACACATGTAAGAGGCCGGAGGCCTATATCGCAATACACATTTGGCTTGTCTTGTATGCCACAAACGTTAAACCTCAATTTTCTTATACAGTGACATGAGAGCCCAGACCGGCGCGTCTGATATTCCCTTACGGTGCAACTCGGAGGTCCAGTCCGGCCCTTTAGGAATTTTCTATACAGTACCTATGGTGGAATTGAGCCGCGCGCTGGGCTTCGCAGCTCGCAGACAGTGCTATCATTGCTATGAGAGTCCCAGACCCTCATATGGTTTAGATTTGTTCCTATCATGTGTCCTCTTCTATAAGACAGTTTCAATTAAATTAGAAATATAAATATTACCTAGCATTCACCAAGCAGGATTTCACTTCACCTAACGAACACAGTCCTGTAAAAAGCCTACCTACATATGCTTACCTTTTTCTGGATATTACAGGAAACAGACATTTAAGACTTTAATAAAAATATACCATAACATTGAAACGAGCATTTAAAATATCGGGGTTTTGATCAATTACAATGGCTGATATTGTTATGTGGTATATTAACGGTAAAACATGTACATTCGATAAGAGTACATATAATAAATTAAGAATACAAAATAAAATAATCCCCTGTCTATGCTTTCTTTATTTAATTAGCCTATTACGTATCAACAAACAAGTTTATAAAATTGAGTTGTGCTAGATGGAAGAACAGCTGGTCTTTGTTTGAATATGTAGCTTACATCTGTAAAGTATGTGAAGTAAAAAAACAGTTTTCAAACATTACTGACATTTCGTCAATCGACGTCCATTATGTCAGTAAAGTAAATAATTAAAACAATGTTTAGAAGACGGATAATAAAAACTAAATTTCCAAGATAAAACCTGAACTCAATCACACAACATGATAAATAATCAATGACTTTACTTACTTTGAGTGTAAATGATCCATATCTCAAACGCTTGCATTCTGAATTGAAATAATTTGTTCAACACTGTGTGCCTATAACATATAAAGGACTGGACGTAAATCAACCAATCACCTCTTAACTACAACGGCCGGTAAACTAGCATGGTATAAACTAGCTATGTGGGAATAAGTTAATTTAAATGTGTACCATTAATTGAAAAGAGCTAACAAAGACGAAATCGGGTTGAGTACGCTATATGTTAAATGCAGTTTTAATACGACCTAAAATTAAATTTGTAATGTAGTGACTAGAAATATATATTAACCTATGTAATCCCTTATTAATGGCAGTTGTTAAACACTTTTAAATTATATTCTTTAAGCCGTTTTAAGTTCATATATATTGAATGAACAATTATATTTACATGTAGTTATATCTCTATAAATAAATATCAACTGGAATAAAATACAACGACATTATGAAAATACATTTCCCATTATTGTAAAGGAATACAAACATACAAAACTAATGAAAAGTTTAAAGCGAAATGATTCTTCAATAACTAAATAAAATTAGTGCAGTCTGTAAAAAATGTTTGGTCTGTTATACATGTCATTAATAAAATAAGCATGGGATATCATTCAATCGTGAATGCGCATTTTATTTTGTCTTATATCAACAAAACAATATCCGACAGAATGTCAATATCGATTGTTTAACATTAACATAACGCCGTCAACGTAGTGTTCGCGCCATTTCCGTACATTGCCTCACTCCTGCGTGTTGATGCCATAGGGCCGGTATGTTCGCTACTTCCGCTTCCATAGCTGCTCCATCGTCCGCCGGTAGTCGTCGGAGCCATGCAGCTTCTCCAACCACATCACGCGGAATTCCGCCACGCTGTGCCCGCCTGTGTAAAAGTGCGCCGCCACCGGGTCAGCGTGCCGTGTGCGGATCGCGACAGGTTCAGCAAATGTCGCTGGTATAGCGTGTCGCCGGTCTCCCCGATATAAACGTATGCCCGGCACCGCTCACAGAACACCGCATACACAACGTTTGAAGACTTGCAGTCAACACTGTTTCTCACGGTGTACGGCCAAATAATGGTAGTACGTAGCCATAATTTCATCCTTAAAAAGTTACTGCTGTTTAATCTAGTTACCCAATCTCCTCACAGCGATTACATTACGCGTTGCTACTTTAATCTCTGCCTCCAGCAAGGATCACGTGACGATAGAGTATCACGTGATGTGTTTAGTTTTCTGTATGTATAGTACGTTATATTCTGTACAGTACGGTGAAGTTTTACTTTCATAATTTCATATTTTAAAATACTTTTTTTTAAATATGATAAATTAATATTTCTAATTATGATTGTTTAATATTTTTAAAGGAAATATACTATATTTTGAGGGGATAAGTCCAGAAAAAAATATAATTAAAACAAAAACTATCCGCCTGTATTTGGGCGAAAAACCTTGCTGGTGGCAGTGATATAATGTACTGTCAAGGGAAGTAATCACTGCGGGGAGTTTGTTAGTTACCGCGTGAAAATCCGACACAATAAATATAATAAATTCTACTAACGTATAGTTTATCAGTAAGGAAGATTAAAAATATTATATCATTGTATCATAAAGGTTTTAAACGACTTTTCGCCGCCACAAGTTCGTATTCCAGCCATGTTTGAGCTTTTGCGGCTAAGGTGAACAACATGATACAAAATGACAACATTTTATCGCATAAGATAAGATTCACGCGACTAGATCTGCCGTGAACGACTTATATGCGAATATTCAAGGTTATTCCCGGTTCAAATTTTACTAGTCGCGGCTAATTACAAGGGTCAAACATAAGATATATAATACAATCTACTTACGTGTATAGTGTTAACGATAAAGAAAAGCTAAAATATCAAGGCGTATACCCGTATATAGATGAAAAATTAAGCGACTACTTGTGGCCTTTAATACGCCGCCTGAGACTTTTCGCCGTCGCCAGCACGTTTTCGAGCCCTGTTTGACCATATGCAATAGCCAACAAAACCCAAATAGTGTGCTGAAAATTATACGCTATGGTTGCTCAAAACAACCAAATATGAAAATATTGCAACATTTTTTAGTCCAATATAAAATGTACGCGGCTATTCGTGACTATTACTTTTGCTGCCGTGAGCGACTTATCGCGAATATTCGTGGCTATTCCCGGTGCGAATTTTACCAATTGCGGCTACATACAAATGTCAATCACCAGAAATAAAACAAAATTTACTACCATATAACTTTTACGATAAGGAAAAATAAACATATCTAGGCGTTTTATCGTAAAAATTGGGCGACTATCTGTGACTTTTTATAAGCCGCCTGAGACTTTTCGACGCCACCAGTGCATATTCGAGCCATGTTTGACCATTTGCGGCTAAGGTAGCCAATAAAACCGAAATATTTTGCTGAAACGTAAATAATATAAATGTTGACAACATACAAATATGAAAATAATGCTACATTCTATAGTCCAATATAAAATTGACGCGACTATTCGTGATTATTTGTTACCGTCAGCAAAGATTTGCAACTATTCGTGTCTTTTCCCGTTGCAAATTGTACTAATTGCGGCTATATACAAGAGTCAAACACAATAAATATAATAAAAAAACTACTCAAATATAATGTTGAGGATGAGGAAAAATTAAACTATCAAGGCTTTTTTTTTTTTTTTTAGGCGAT
>Ga0224511_10005076_pt1 | contig 10208 bp, 6 predicted proteins | sample SF_May12_sed_USG_2_FD_169988 | JGI IMG/M metagenome (GOLD analysis project Ga0224511, IMG submission 169988) | Sediment microbial communities from San Francisco Bay, California, United States - SF_May12_sed_USGS_8_1 | ecosystem: Environmental > Aquatic > Marine > Sediment | place: USA... | reverse complement strand
ACACACAATGATGACTGAGGTTATATAACAGATAATAACCAATGACATGCCGCCTATTGTGATTGTAGTTCACTTAGCCTAGTCAGTCCTGTCTTCTGTTTTATAGTTTTTGTATTGCATTAGAATTCTTTGTTGTAAAATGTAAAGGACAGCGCAGCAAACCAACCACAAACATTAACCGTTGTTGAATTCTGTAGACATTTATCTCTCAGTTTAAGGGGCAACCCTGGACAGACTAAATTATCTTGTCATTTAAATTGCTAACTCCTTAAATTAAATTACTGTTCTTGTGGAACCCTGCGGTTCTTTTTATCTCACCAAGAAACCGGTCGTTAAATTTCTAGGTTTAGAGCACGTCTTGAAATCCTTGGGTTTAATGACAGTCCTAAAAAGCAACCATCGCTGATTCGTGGTAACAAGTTGTTAGAGGAAATAGAGATAGCAATGTTGGTACCCAATGTATCAAAGTAAGGAAGAACTGCTGGGGCACCTGCTGCGGGCTATAAATAAATAATGACAACCCACAGGCTCTGCATTTCAAACAGCGCTTGAAATCTGGGGATCTCAAGGGACTGGGTCCAGAGTGTATTTAGTCAGGAGGGTGCGGAGTTATCAGTGACTACCAAGGTTTTCCCGCATGTTGTCAAGCATGACTGTATCTACCTTAGAAATCTCCCCCCAGCTAGCCAGGAAGTCATGCAGAAATTCTATGTTCTCCGCGTAGTTACTAACCTAGAAGTCTATCAGTCCCCCCCACCTTAAACTCAGCACTTTGGCCACCGATTCCAAATCACCAGATTGCTGTATAATTGTTATGATACTTTGGTCCGCAGAAGAATTTTGTACTGGATATTCACGTCTTCTACCACCAGATTCACTAATGATATAATAACCGCTGCCGATGCTGACAGCATTGATCACCAGGGGTTTGGAGTATACGAGAAACATAATGACTAATGTACTTCTTACTATGTAATGTAAATAATGCACAAGTCTATTGCTGCTGGTTTGGAAAGGCCTCTGACCTTCTTGCAGGCCAGCAGTATTATAATATATCTGAATCAAAGAAATGCGATTTGTAGCACTGATTTAAGAGAGCAAACCTCCCCTTAATTGGTTTATGTAGAAGCGTAAGCATTGCAGATGAAGACATTCCTATACACCTCTGCCAATCGCCTGTATAGCAACAAGGAAGTTGTGTTCCCTTCTCATCTCCCTATAGGGGGTAGTTTCACTCCGTGACAGGACAGGCCTTTATCCTCTGTGTATATGACCGACCTTGGTAATATAAAGATATATGTGCATATGTCTTCCTTAGTTGAAGTAAGCTGGAAGCCTATATTAGTTTGTCCATGCAGTGATATATGTTCCTGGTTTGTCAAACCCCCCCCCTAACAGTTTTGCATCTTAAAAAACAAATCTTCAACCGCAGTACAGTGTATTTCGATCATTGGATGAAACGATTGCTTATGGATAGTTCCTGCTCAGACTCCCCGAGAGGATGCCACTCTATACTTCATTCTTATTAGATTCGAACCGAACCCACGCAGATAATAAATAAGTTGGCACTGGTAAAGCAATATACCCTATATAGGTAGTCCACAGACCATCTTGGAAAACAACCCAGTGGATTGGTGATGGTATCCATGTAAAAATATCTTATCCTAAAGCACAGCCTATTTATTTTAATAACTGTGTGGTTGTAACCAACCTGTTGGGATGCTTCCTGTTTATATGAGGCAGCACTTTCGTCTTTCTCATAGAGTTTGGTCTGAACTCTCTCACTACGGTAGTATCACACTGTAAAATGGGTTCAGGCTGCATAGGAGCCTGACTACATTCTCCCTGCACTGTCTCACTGCTGTTTCGCTGTTGGCTAGTACAGGAACTGAGGGAATGTGAGAGAATGCTAAATGGACTGGTGAGTGGAGAGGAATTCAGCCGCCCTGCCCCTTTAGAAAGCGTAGAAACATTTCTCTGCATTTTGTTCTGAGCAGTGTTATGTTTAGGATGAAGCGGACCAATCTTTCTTGGTGACAATCTTTTGTGGTTCTTGTAAAGTGATTGCGCTGGGCGATTTATCAGCGGTGACTTGTGTTGCGTGTCTTTAGTGTGTGAGGATATCATTGTGAGTCCCTGAGGTGACCTTGTTATGTTGGAGACGGGACTGTGGGCATTTATTTTCAGACTCGGCACAGATACCGAGTCACTTCTCGAAGTTGGCAGCGGGGAGATGAACTCAAGTCCTACAAGCATAAGAGCCAATGACGTTGTGACTTTTTCACGATTGAATACTGATCAGGTTGTATACAGCCAAAGAGTAGTGCGACAACTACTGATTTAGTTCTTTGTACATAAATACTCCAGCCATCGTAATTCTCTGGCCTGAATTCTATACTGGGTTTCCTTTACCGATACTACCCATAGCAGCCTTGACACCAGTTTAGTTTAGCTGAGTTTAGTTCAATCTTTTGTCTGCTTTCAAATTTTACTTGGGCGCTTGTCCATCCTATTTAGTGGACCTCCTAAGCCTGAGGCTTGTCTGAGCAGTAGGAGCTGGAATAAATGTGGAGAGCTCATGGTCACAATGGCGGCCCGCCGCAACCTGGGTTTTCCGGGTTTGAATCCAGGGTCTCATGATTGCAAGCCCAGTGCTTTCACCACTGAGCTATCCCGCAGTCCCTAGTTTAGTTTAATTTAATATAATTTAATTTAGTTTGGTTTAGTTTAATTATGTCTTGTTTAGTTTACATAATACCTGGTTTTGATGGCATTATCACTGGCTGAAATCTTCGCTTTAGATATGGTTGAGCAAGTCGCTTAGCAACCAATAAATTCAGTTCGCTCATTTGCCCCATCTGAGTCACCAACTCTCTGCAACATTTTAGAGAGATTGAATCACAGAAATCTAAGAAAAAGATATTGGATAGAAAACTGTTCCAATCCAGGATAAATCCATGTGGAACCAGACAGCTTTCATTGATAGTGTATTAGTCGAAGGACCAAAATAACTCACCTAAATAGAGTCGGTAGTCTTTCTGTTTTTTGACTGGTTCGACGCTCTCCATTTTCATACTTAACACTTGTGTCTCTGCACATTGGAAAACACCATCTCTTTGCGCGTAGATGTGGAAAAGAATACCATGTACTCACATCAAGGTTAGTACATGGACAGTGCCTATCCTGCAAATCTCCCCATGTGAATCCTGCCTTGAGAAAGTCCATCACAATAATGAGGCGCGTGGACTGTGTCTGTTTGTCCACTAATAGAGTATGATAACGAGTGAATTGATTTAAAACGCCAACTCTGTACGTCGGAGATTGTATGTGTGGCCATTTTCTAGTCAATCTTAGGAGTAGTTTTTCCTTGCGTGATCTTGTGCCTGTAACAATGTGTGGTATTAGCTACATACAGAATTATATCAAGCACCTGGTAATTGCTAAGTAGTTAGTAATTATTCTTGCATAATTTATTTGCCTTGGATATCTTATGAATATTTCCACACAATTTTATTGGTTTTGCTTCTGTATCTTAATTCTACCTTCAGTCTCTGTGGTTGACCTCTGCCGATGACCTTCATCCCTCCACTGAGATTTATCCCCAGAGCTTGTATCTTTGTTCTCGAGTATTTTATCAGTATTTAACTTATCCAGCAGTTTCTTCCGGTGCTTCGGAATGTTTTTCAAACCATCTGACACAAATCTTTTGTGTTTCACTCTTTTCAGCGCCTTGTTAAACGCGTCATCATCTTTAAATTCAGAGTGAGCCTGTGGGAAATTTATACACAATATAAATTGCAGAGGTTTATTGAGCGATCTAGATATGACTGTACAGGGGGATGGTGGCAAAAGACCAGAATAATATATTCCATGCAGACAACCCAGAGTCTCACGCTGTCGTGCCTGCGTTCGACCCCCATTAGGCCCCACAACTAACTACCTGACCAACCAACTAACTTACCAGTAACCTCTCATATATGTCACAAGTGGCTAACCAAATTAATTCTACCACACTGTAGTGATGGGCTGTTTTACAGGATTCTAAAACCACTTGGTTCCCTCTCCACAATACTCATAACTAGGTTGCTTATCACAATCATGATCACTGATCAAGACACTAATTCCAAATATTTTTGTGCTCGCCACTGCTAGAGGAGCTCGTGCTCAACCCGAGTGATGCCAATCGGCAACCAAGCAATAATGACTAGTGGCAACAACATAACATAAAGTGCTGGGTATCATGCTTGGCATTACATCTTGGTCTGGAGGCTATAGGTAATTTTTCTGGTACCAAGATGTCTTGCAGGTTCTCAGTTTTCCCATGGAACTCACAGTTCAGCCTGAGTGAGAATCGAATGGAGGCCTGACCAATCTACTTACATTAGCGATATAGTCTCTCCAGCATTTCTGGACATCGTTCTGCTTGCTTATCTTACCTCTAGATGATGGCCTCATACTGCAAGAGATATTCATACTAAGCTAACAACCAGAGAATGCATGGCATATATGAGCAGAAATGGACAGAGATCAAAATTGAAAGTTTGACACCAAAAACAATGGTGGTTCTTGGTTTTGGGTGTGGTAAACCCGTATTCATCATGAGAGAACTAATGAAGAACGATCAGGCTGGGAAGTCCTCGTAGACCCATAAACGCTACTGTTACCTAGCCATCTATGCAGAAACCTGAAAGCAGGCTAATCTCATATTGAATAAGTAATGCTGCATAGCCAGGTGACCCAGCTTGCCGGCATATTCCGGTTAGCCAGGTGACCTGGCTTGCCGGCATATACTGTTTTTAAGGTGATTTTACCTTTCACTGATTAGGTTATAATTTGATTCCTCTTTAATACTTCTCTTTGGTTTATTTGATGCCTGCTCGGCAGGTGCAGACGTTTGAGCAAATCGTTTCCATCGTGTTTTAACCAATCTTGTCTTCAGAGCATTCTGTATCTTATTATGAAATCCATCCTATCACAGAACCAGAGGTCGATTTGGATTGGCTGATTGGAGATCAACTTTTGTTGTCTCGAGTTATCTATCTCTAGTAAAACACCTGCAGGAAGGCAGCATCCCCTATCACAAGCAAGCTTACACTACGAGTGAGAAGGCCTGTAGTGATGGGTTGCATGGAGCCAGCCAACTTACCTCACACACCACCTGCCGAGAGCTTCACTGCTTTACTTGTTTATAATATTACTTAAAACCATAATCTAAGAAAATCGGCTGAAAGTATGCGACTGATTGAACCTGGTGTTGATTATTATGAAAAGATATTAAATTCACGCCAATTCGAAGCGATTCAAATGGTTATGGTACCATCGTCCATGGACATAAATCCATGCGCTATCATTGAATAAGAAGCTATTTATCTGGGGTTATGGCTATCTCTGGGTGAATCCCAGTAATTAGTTACCTAGTTACGTAGTAACCATGACCCACAGCCAGCAGGAACATTTATGAGCACCTTAATATTCTTTGTGATGTCCACCAGTTTTTCCCGAATTTTGTTCATTATTTCTGTTTGCCAAATGGTATATATATTATCATTCTCCATCTTCATCAGCCATTTCAACTGCTCCTCATTTGCATATGGATAGCAGACCTGTATACAGAGAGTATTTATGAATTGTGACTACTATATAGGTCCTGCAAAAGTTAGGGGTGCATAACTCCAAATTCAGGTCAGTGTTCTGACTTATGGTGGGGATGCCATACGCCGGGAAGCTGGTTACTATGGCAAATATAGCTGAAAATAAATAGCCTGCTCATATGAACCATAGGGCAGTATGGATGGGTAATTTTATATGGGTTGTCAGTTTTAAACACTGCATAATATATTGAATTAGTCAACTCACCAACTCTTGGAGTTTGAAGCGAGCCATAGCAAACATTTCCCTCCAGCTAATAGGACAGGGCCCAGGCTCCATGTCAAAGACAAAAACCTTACGATCAAATGCATCCGCATCATCGCATCTGCCTGTCTGCATAGCCTTCAGCATGAACTGAAAATCAGCAATGTTCAGAATTATAATGGACACATGTTTTCATGCGAGAGGGCGCTGTGCAATACTGTATAGATATGATATTCAAGTATAAATGGTGAAAATAACCAGTTTGTAAAAGCAGAAAAACTTGGTGGCTACAGCACTATGGGATAGTGGGATAGGTCAGCGACTAAATCGCAAGATCTTCGAATCCTGGATTCAATCCCTGGTCATGCCGAGCTTCATCTGTTAGAGAGAAGTTTTCCCACGATTCCCAATTCTGACCGCTCGAGAACATGCTTCAGGCTTAGAAAGATCCGATAAATGGGATGGGCAAGTGCCCTCTAAGTGCCCTCTAAGTGCCCTCTAAGTGCCCTCTAAGTACAATGTAATAAAAATAGAAATCTCATCTCAACTCAAGTTGAATCCATTTACTCTGTCTAACTAAATAAATCACTTACGTATTCCTGGCACATATGTTCATAGAATGAATTCCAATCATGATCTTCCCGTGCATATATCTCCATCATAAATGTGTAATCCTCCCGTCTGTAACAGTCCATCATTCAGGCTCTAATTGTCTTAACCCAATTCTAAGCCTTGGTATTGTGTTGAATTGTCTGTTTTCTTAGACTTACATGCTGTTAACTGTGAGATCATTTCTGTATAACATGTTGTTATATAGCGAGTATAAGGCAGTGAGATAGTTCGGTGGAAGAGCATCGCGCTTGCAACCATGAGAACTCGGGTTCAAACCTCGGGCGTGAGCTCCTCATCTTAATTCTAGTTCAACAACACAATCAAACCTTACTATGACTATAAGGTGGAGCATTGATACTGACCCGACTATGGTGCTCCACTCTAAGCCATAACTGGTGCAAAAATCTAACCCAACAGTTTTGCCATAATTGCGAAAAATATCATACAAGAAAGAATACAATGAGTGGTCCATACCTGCGTTTGTTTGACTCTGTGTAGCGTCTTCCTATCTCACTAGGCCGTGACACGGAAGATTTTTTCGAACTACCAATTCTCTCACTCATCTGAGCCTCATCCGGGTCATCAGCTGTGATGAGTGCTCTGCTCAGCTCCGTCATCTGTCAAACACAAGGAGTGTGGTTATAGCTAGAGTGAATGGTGGCACTGATCTTACTTTACCTTCACATAAGACCATCTCATCTTACGTGGATAACATCACTAAGCCAATGGTTTATTATCAGATCAGGCTATGGTTTGCTTCATAGAATTGGTACACTTATATGGGTGGGCAATCTATGTTTAAAGAAAAACGAAAATGGCGGTGCGGTTTTTGTATTGTGATGATGTTCTTTGTAAAAACAGTCATTGAAACAGTATTTCACTTTCTGGAATTTTTAAGATTAGGTCGATTGTCTATAATTTTGAACATATGGAAAACACTCTAAATCCTCGTTCCAACTAACCCATCCTTTTTACAATTCCTCCCATAGTAGTGGTCTTCTAGTCCACTCATGGCAGATATGTGCTTTCAAACTGGGAATAGAAATATTATATCAGTAACAAAAGGAAGTCAACGTCGGATGTGTACTCACCTCTCTGAGCATATCTGCATTTATATCAGGATCTGTGCTGAGAGAGTTTGTTATGCTTTCAGTGCGAGCTATGCAGCTGTTCATGGTTGAGACAACCTAAAAACATACCAACAGAAGATGGGAAACTCCTACAGAACAATAGGCCCAGGGTAGACATACAGGAGAAGGGTGGGAGAAGTGGTACCTTTCTCACCTAACCCCTGCCAGTGCAGAGTGCATGACACTGCTTTCTGTTAGATGGGATATGATCAAGTTTCATGGATAGCAGGGTGACCCAAGGTATGCCTCTTGGAGAAGGCAACCGCACATGAGAAAAGCTGGGAGTCGCATCAGTGACATGTGACTAAACCATCCTTTCATGCTATCTTGTTGGAGGTTTGCAGGTGGAGTTGCAAGGCTGACTGGCCTAGATATCATCATCACAACGGGGCTGGCTTTAACTGGTTAACACACGAGGACAACACTGGTTCCATGATGATTGAGTATTGGTCTCCTTTAATTGAAGTCACAATCCGATGTAAGATGATTCTGCACTGGCAACTAACTACCAGTTAAACTGTTACATGTCGCTGTCCAGATCGACTGCCTTACCCGGTTGATACTGCTTATGACTGTGTCTATGTCCGAGTGCTTCGAGGCTATTGGCAAAGCAGAACTTTCCTCGTACAAATTTGAGTTCATCTATTAAACCAAAAAAAATTATTACAGATAATTTATAATTTATCTATCTATCTACACACCAACTTTTCTCAAAATTTTTGACTAATCGAATAGTGATTGATATTAATCTCAATTTGGCTTAAAATTTGTAGGGAGCTAGGATTACTGTGAGGAGTCCATACTCACAGCGAGGCTATGATCAGAATTCGAACCTAGGTTCTCGCGGTTGCAAGCTCAGTGCCCTACCACTGCACTATCCCGCTATCCCTATTTCAGTATGTCACAAAACTAGGAGTCTGAGAAAGCCGGACAAAATAATGGGATGTTATATTTTTGGGGCTCCAACTGGAAGACTTCTAAATTTCATAAAAGGGGCGAGCACCAATCATCTCCCCCTACATATAGTCAGCAACAGCTGGGGCTCTGCCCACTAGGAAATTCTCTTCACTTACTCTAGAGTTCTCTTCCGGTTCACTAATCTCAGTTAGCGCCATCGGTCGGGTGTTATGAACCATCGTTCGTAAATCCACACTGAACCGATTGAGAGGGCTAACCGCTATCAGCTCTGGATTAATCTCTGAAATTGCAACAGACTTATTTGGGGAAACTAGAAACAATGGTACATACAACACGGGATTGGAGAAAAAATTTGTAGGGACGAGTTGTAATCCTTTAGGACGTATATATGACAGTACAGTGCAAAACATAGGAGCATAGCTTAGAGGCTTAGTACAGATAGGTTGCAATTTTGAACAGCACAATTATCAAGTTACAATCAATCTCATGGTGAAAGTGTGACAGTTCAAGAGTTCATGAGATAGAGCCCCTGCCACAATCCGTCTAAAAATGGAATATCCCTAGGCCCCACAAACCCAGTTGGGGGTTGGTCCATCTCAATAAGGATGGTCTGACACACGACCCGTCACATCGCAACCCAATGCTGGCCCATTCTTTCTTAAAAGGAGCATATTTCTGTTGGGAGTCGCTTTGATAATAATTGCTATAAAAGCTTTAAAATGGACCATATTGAGCGACTGTTTGTCACCAGGTCAATGGTGATTATGTACCTCATAAGCAAAACTCACAATTTTATTTAGCTTGCTACAACGGCAAATTTGCATTACATGATTTTTTATTGTTTCACAAATTTGCCATTGGGTGCATGACAGGATCGTAACACTTACTGCAGTAACTGTCATTGTCCTCGCTACTCCATTCTCTTTCCTCAAGCATGCTGAGATTCGATTCCAGGTATTGCTCCCTCTCTGTTCTTAACCTCTCCCTTCTCGCCTCATACTCTTTCATTCTCTCCGCTTTACGTTCCAAATAACTGACGTGATCAGAGCAAAGCTTCTCGAGAATGTTATCTTCTTCATGTTGTTCTGATTCCTGTGGATAAAAAGCTTGATATAGTTTGAATAGTGCTCCGCACTATGAACGAGGGCTCAAATCGTAACCACGGAATAGCAACAAAATTGTGTTGTTACAACGTGACCCCTCAGGAAATGTCAATCTCCATTCCTTTCACCACCACACCATTCCATAAAATACTTGAACCAAACCGTAAATTCAAGCTAGAACTTCGTTTCTATTTTTGTTGAATTTCAGTCTCATTGCACAATGCTTCACAATGAGTCATTGGGAAACTTGGTAGAGTGACGTTGCCCTCTGATATAGTTGTCTTCCCCTGCTTTGGGCTTGCACTTTCAGGATCCGCACTCATCTTTCAAGACAAAGGCCCTTAGATATGTTTTGTCAAATGGGTGCCCTTGAAAATGTGGGTTCACTGGATTTCCTATTGATTCCTTTCTTTTGTATCCAAAGGTATGCAAAATTGGTCTATAGATTCCTTGAATGCGCCTGTAGGGAAATCCGTGGTTGCACTCACATGCCCCACAAAAAAGGTGAGTCTTATGGGTGGTCCTTCTTTATTTAACATAACAATTCTGACGAGGAAGTTGCAAAGGACTAGGGATCAAACCGAGGAGCCCT
>Ga0224511_10005075_pt1 | contig 10209 bp, 4 predicted proteins | sample SF_May12_sed_USG_2_FD_169988 | JGI IMG/M metagenome (GOLD analysis project Ga0224511, IMG submission 169988) | Sediment microbial communities from San Francisco Bay, California, United States - SF_May12_sed_USGS_8_1 | ecosystem: Environmental > Aquatic > Marine > Sediment | place: USA... | reverse complement strand
TTAACATGGGAAAAAGTCATTTCTGCCGATAACATCGTTAATAATGATTTGTTATCGGCAGAAATGACATCATCAGAAGCGAGATTGAAAACTCTTTCTAACAAGGTACGTTTTGTTTTATTTTGTCAAGTACTTTTGTAGAAATCGCGAAAAATTAAGGCCACGAACTAAGTGAAACGCACAATAGTGATTTTGCTTTAAATTTAAATAACTTCTGCTGCGTTTTTCTATTTCTGATCGACACATACAAATCTCCTAATCCACACTATTTTATAAGTATTTCTTTAAACAAATATACGCAGGTTTAAAGAGGTTTGTTCTAAATTTATCAATAAATAAATGGATTGATAGAGAAGAAACTAAGAATAATCTATTTTGGCCTTAGAGAATCAGAAGCTATAGTATTGCATGTGTATTTCACTGCCTCTAGGGAACTCAAGAGGGAGTCCAACATCATCATCAACAAACATGTTATAAATCAATGAATACACCAATCTTTCAGCACGTTTGCGCCAGTGGTAATTACAACATTCGATTGTTTGCAGCGATCCACATGAAGTTTGATTGACTAGACCATCTTCAAATGGTTAACCAATCATGGATATACGTGCATCAGCCTATAAACAAACAGTTAAATCTCCACCGTCAAAATATATTTAGTAAATAAATGCTGAGTTATACAAATTGAAGGACTATTTTAGATTTTAATGTTTATTTAAGTTTATTTCAGTCTCATTTTTGAACAAATCAAATAACAATACCATATCAAACGCATTAAACTTAAATGTACAAAGCCAATTTTTAAAGAATTAGGCCACGAAAAGTTGATTTTCTTTTTTTCAGGCACTATTTTGAAAAAAAAACGCATAAGTTTTTTTTATTGTATCAACTTTTTGTTCTTGTTTCCCAGTAGATACAATGTGAAACACTGTATGATTTCATATATATTGCCTTTAAATACAAAAATATTTTCGAGAACAGAACGATGAAATACAGTTTTATAACATAGCAAGAGCAGTAACCATTGCATTTAATGCTCTAAGAAATGCGGTAGTCTGGTCAAATCTGCGGAAACTATACTATACTATAGTGTAAACGATATATGGAAAACAATATCAAGGCGTTTTGTCGTAAGAGTTTGAAATAAGGCGACTATTTATAACACTTTATAAGCCGTATGGGACTATTCACCGCCATTAGTGCATATTCGTGTCATGTTTGACCATTTGCGGCTAAGATAGCTGGCAACACACAAACATATGGCTGACACGTATATGCTTTGAATGTGGGCAACATAAAAACATGACAATATTGCAACATTTTATCGTCCAAGATAAAATTCACACAATATTTGTGACCATTTTCTGCCTTTAGTGACTTCATGGCTATTCCCGGTGCAAATGTACTACTTGCGGCTATATACAAGAGTCAAACAATATAATAAAATCCATTTTCAAATGTAAGCAACATACATGTACACGCCATAATCCCTGATCCCTGAGGACCAGAAAAATATGACTACACAACGATGTAGTTTCAAAAATTAACGCTGAATCGACGTAGACGTTAAAAACGTGATTTTCGTATTATGCGTTATTATGAAAAACGACTACGTTACTTTCATTCGAAAATGTACGGATATGTAAACCGCAGTGTATTTATTTAAAAGGGAAAAAATCAAGTGCCTACACTACGTGGTTTTAAAGTTACGATACAATACCTACATGTCCAGTTTCTTTTTTTTGTAATTTTATATGACTCCTTGATTATTCGTGACTATTCTGAGTTTAGTCAAACCTGTAGCAGATACGCGCTACTATTAAAAATGATTCCACGGTATCGGAAGCAAGATCTTTTTGACAAAAATATGGGCAACATTCTTGGATAATTTTTTTGAAGCGGGGGTCTAAAAACGAATGCGGCGGTGCCTGAGAAACAGAAAATAAACTTTTCGTGGCCTTATAGAGACTATAAATACAATACGACTCTATTTTACAGCACACATAATGTAAAAAATGAGGTACAATTTGTTAACAAAATCAACCTTTCAATCTAAATAAGTTCAAAAGACCTTTTGGTTATTAAAGACTACACTAGGGACACATTAATTTTTATAAGCATCAGAGTCTTAAACAATATCATATTTTGCGTTTATACTATTATTTATGGAAATGCCATTATATCTGTGTTCCAACAACCTAGGGTTAAACCACTTTTACTTTAAAAGTAGCACATCAATTATTGGATGCGTTGTGCTCGTCAGAAAGCATTCCTCTGAGGGCACCGACATCTATTCACGTATTTGCTTAGACGTCTCTCTGATTATGTAATGTATACAATGTTGTCATGATATTGATAGTCATTTGTCTTTTATCTCCGGACACAGTGTATTAAACTAAGAATCCAACCTCTTCAAATCAAGATACGAACGGCAAACTAGCTGAAGTCCTATTAAGTACTAGAGAAATATAAGGCTACTTAACACAACATAACATGTGTTATCCAAATTTTGATGTCAATAGAACAAATGAGACGTTTAAAGATACGCCTTTTTGGAGATTTTAAACAGAGCTTTGACTAAACTATTAGCAGGAAACTTTTAAAACTACAATTACCGACGTATGCAAAATAGTCTTGCTATGTCTAAAACATTTTGTTTCTTTAAACATCTCCTTATACAATGTTAATTGATTGATTGTGTAGTAGTACAAAAGCATCCGTTCATATGCAAAACGTTAGGCGCAGTCACACCATTACATACGATAGAACGTACGTATTGCGTGCGAATGTTTCATAAGAAACTACTTATACACACAACCTTCCAGTTTTTTTTAAACTCGAGCTATCGACAACTGAGCATGAGTTATTTATATGTCTTACGTATCCAGTGTATGTCTTTCGTATGGTAAGCATATGCGTTATGCGTTATGTAGATGCTATACGCACGTATACGTTGAAGACATTTGAACATGTCCAAAACACATTTGTTTTTTTTTTGTTTAGAAAAGTTAACCGACGTATTTGGAAGGGACACGGTGTATGCCTAACGTACCCTTTTACGTATATCATTATATGAGAACGTACGAGCATGCGCTCACATAAGTTGATGTCCTACGCCAAACTGTAACTGCACTTCTGGGCAGTATTGGCTTTGCAAATATGATGTGTTGTACCAGTATTAGCAATATGATTGGTAAAATGATTTTGTCTCTATGGAATCAGTTGATATTATCGAATTTGGTATAATCCTTATCATCATGTTTACCAAATAATCAACTAATGTACAATAATGGGCAGACAAATAGCTTTGGTCATTTTGATAATTGAACAGACAAACTATTGCCAACCAATTTAGAATATTAGGAAACATAAACTGCACAATGTCAACACTTGTCAGCAACATAAATACAACGTTTGCTTTACGTCTGTACATTCATCTAAAAGCATAGAAGAACCGTTATTGTTTTACATTAGCAATTTCACCTCAAATCTTGTCGCAGCTAATTTGTTCCATACCTTCAAATCAAAATGTGTAAATCTTCACTTCGTCCTAGTTAATAAGTTTAACCACTTAATATTCAAGATAAAAAGCGAGAAAATGCCGAAGAAGATAATATTTTAACAGTGTTAAAAACTTTTGATTTAACTATCAAACATTTTTAATATTGATTCAATTCAGTAAACGTTAATGTGAGGTCGAATTATAAGAGTATCTAATTTAAAATAAAACCTGCAATCACGCTCAATCAATTAACTGCTTTCCAGAACCACGAAGCCCTAGAATAAATGTTAAGGCAATATCATCAGCAAAGATCCGCAAATCACTGAAGGAAGATGGCGGCGGTAGAGATTAACGGGTCAAATATAACCATGTGCATGCGTACAACTGTCTTGCGATTTTTGATAATATGACAAGTAAAATCTTCGACGAAATGTGCATGTTTTTAAATAATATATGATAATGCATAACTGGTATTTCAGAAACAATGCTAGAACTAAAAGTTTAAAACATCGAAAAAGAGACAATGAAATTGTTTAGTTCTTAAATCTTATGTAAGAATTACATTTCGACGTTAATTTTGTTAAAGGTAATAGTTCTATATTGGACACAACTGACTCTTTATGTTCTGTAATTTAACACTCAATGATTTTTTGCCGAAATATGGTATTTTTGAACACACTATACACAAAGAGACGTTTATAGTGTTTACTAGACCAATCTGATAGCTCTGCAGTAAAATCGCCCTGTCTCCAGACAATTTTACATTTTAAGATTACAATAAGTTGTGTAATGATGCTTAAAAATGTGTTTTGAAAAGTGCAGCTTATGCCACTCATTTGTCAAGTCATTTATCAAGTCCTTGGTCTGTTTAGAATAACATAAACTGATGACAGGAAAATCCCTCAGGAAACATAGCTTGCACGAGAAAACAGCAGCCTCGGTTTTATTGAAGCTATTCAACATTTATAATTTTGCCTACACACCAGTCTTTCTTTGAGAGCCTTGCGGGACAACTCATTGCAGCACAACTGTATTCGTTTTGTGCTCATAAATTAAAATCGTTCTTTTCAAATGAAATTCAGATATCATGTTAGGTAATTTGGTATTTTTTGTTTGAATGACGTTTTTACCCTCTGCTTATGTATAGGAACGCTTATAACGATAACGTTTGAGGCGAGCCAAATTGCATGACTTATTCATATCAACATGTTTAAACGAAAAGGTGCAGACACTTCATTATGCGCGTAAATAGTTAAACAGATCTTTAACTCAATTCTTTAAGAAATACAATGAATTTAAAAAATGCTTTTCGAAATGTCATACAATTTTATTATATTCAAGCTAACAAAGGATAAGTCCTTAGGAATCATTAATTGCATGGGGGAAAGAGACGTTTTTGTTGACGTTGTTTATCAATATTTATTTAAAAAACAATCCATCCCAGTACAGCCTCCTAGCGAAAGATCGGAATTCATTTTCAAACCAAAACGTTATACAAACCACGATACACCTTACAAATCACGATCTCAGAGTACCAGAAAAATAAACCTACACCCTAATGTGGTGCGGCTCGACATTGAAAAGGTGAGACACAACACAATCACTAGACGCCGTCTGTGATAATTTAATCCCAACATGTTTTACAATATCTATTGCGTCTTTGTGTTCAGGTATTTTGTGCTATTCTATGTGTTTGTTTTCGTACGGGCCTTTTTGTTATGGTGCCCTAAAACTTGAAACGTCTACATTGTTTACAACATTCTTTCTTTGAATATATCTATTATTTATATTACAACCACATTTAAATTCGTATCAACTTGTTTTTCCTACAAAATGTGTGTGTGGCGGGAAAACAAATTCATTTGGTGATTTTATGAGTTGGACAATAACGTACGATAATGCATATTTTATGACGAGTGTTCAATCTTTTATGATCCGAATCACACGGCGCACTTGTCAGGACATACGACAATAGTGATAGTTTTATATCCTTACTGCTGGGAAGATTTTATAACAATAACAATTAGTATTTTTATCGTGATATAAGAAGTGCTTATATAACTTTTGCTGGAATGATGTTACATCGGTGTACCAACAGAATGAAGCTGACTTATTTCACTAAATCAAATAACATGCAAATTCCTTTATGCGTTGCTCTCCTTTCAAAGCAATCCTCTGAGGACACGACATATATTACCGTGTGTACCCAGACGTCTCTCTGGTTATGTAGTGTTTGCAATCTTGTCATGATTTTGGCTTTCCCTTTCATCAGTTTGATAATTAATTGGCTCTCACCTTTGTACACAAAGTAGTTTCTTAATAAAATCTTGCAATTAAAATAAGAACGACCAAGTAACGTCTATACATTTATGAGTACATATTTACATAATTGCCGACGGAATTTGACGTCTTTCTAGTTTAAAGCCAAATTTCAGAGAAACACATTTGCACACGGCAAGAAAACATGCTAAAATATTGTATTATTTACAAGATGCTCTAAATTGAAAGTTAAAGTAGAAGAATAATTCAACAAAAACAAAATCAACTGACTTTATTCCATCCCAAGTTGTGGTATCAATAAATAAAAAAAACATCATTATTATCAAAGCTTTTATCAGATGCTTAAGTAGTGAAGCAGTCAACAGTGCTAAAACATTAACAGATACCCATTCCATGCCGTACTACTAAACACGACATTAGGCAAAATGCACTTTATGCTTGTTGAGAAAATGTTAGGTTTTCTATAGCTTAAAACTGGTTTAAACCCCCAATAAAAGTCATTGACGGTACCAAGGCGGTAACTCAACATTTCTTGGTGAAAACATTTAAGGAACAATTAATATAAAAAGAAAATTCCGAAAAAACACAAAACATAGTCTTTTTCTAAATATCTGTTGCGTCTTGGTGTTGTACGTGTTTTATGTGTTGTTTTGTGTGTTGGTTTTTGTACGGGCCTTTTGTCATGGTTCCCTTAAACTTGAAATATATCTACTCGTACATTGTTTACAACATTCTTCCTTTGAACATCTCTTCAATTTATATTGGAATGGAAGCTGTTAGTATGCAAATCACACTCAGAATTAATTATAAAAAATACACTACTATATGTTTTACCAGTATTAAAAATACGATAAATAGCAAGTGTTTATCCCATGTGAACAAATTGATATTATCTAATTTAGTGTAATAATATAAACATGTCCATCAATCAATCTACTCATGCACACGTGGGCAGACGAAAAGTTGTGATCATCTTGAACATTTAGCAGATAAAACATTGCAAACATGTTTAGAATAATACGATAAATAAACAAAACACCATACACAATTTTGTCTGAAATATATAATACAATTCCTTTTCCACGTGCTCTTGTTTTAAAAAAGTTCTTACATTTAGGTAACCGTAATCATGTTTACATTTATTCTAAACTACGTGTGTATTGTGAGCAGCAACCAACCGACCCAGATGGAGAGCTATTGTGTGTGCCCTTTGCCCCACAAGTGGATAACAGCATTAGGCCATGTATACTGCTGTTGAAAGACGTGAATATAAGTTGACGAGATGTAAATGTATGCGAGTGTTATGGTGTGGCTGTAAGTATATTACAAACTAAAAGTATGTTATGGTTTTTTAGTATGCGAATTACACCAAACTGTGTTCACATATATATTCACACCATTGTGTAATGATGCTACTCAGACGTGTTAATGGCATATTTGCGTGTATAGTGTATATCATGCTACGCATTTGACAAGTCACTTAACAAGTCTCGTTAGGTTCATATTTTGTCTACACACAAGTCTCTCTTTGTGTGCCTTGCAGCACAACTGTATTACTTTTGTGCTGATAAAGCCATATTGTTCTGTGTAAATTCAATTCAGATATCATTTTAGGTAGTTTAGTATTTTTGTTTGAATGATGATTTAAGCCCTGCTAATGTGTACGAACGTTTATGAAATATTGAGCAAGGAATTACCATGTGAAAATTAAATTGAAGAGATGTAAAGGTATGTGAGTGTTATGAAAGGGGCGAGGTTTTAAATAAATTACAAACTACAAATCCTTTATGGCTTTTAATTCAGTATGATTACTTATATGAATTTAGTGTGTATTCAATTTTGGATAAATAAAGTTTACGATCATGCTGGAGTGATTCACAGCAACGTCCAAACAACAAGTTTAATCACAGCCTTATTATAAACAATAATAAATCAAAAGATGCATCCATCACCAGCATTCGGAGGTTGGCGTCGGCAGCGATAAACGGGTTAAAAAAATATAGTTTTTCTAAATGTCTGTTGCGTCATGATGTTGTACGTGTTTTTGTGTCGATCTGTGTGTTAGTTTTTGTACGGGCCATTTTGTCATGGTGCCCTTAAACTTGACATATCTACATTGTTTGCAACATTCTTTATTTGAACATCTCTTCAATTTATATTTGAATAAACCAAAGCAATAACGAGTTGTTGTAAATTCCAATTCGGTCCATTTTCTGCATTATGCCGAGTAAGTGTTGGGCAATAAATCATTTATATGTCAAATTGAAAAGAACGGGGTTTTTCTTTAAAATTTTATTTTAGTTAATAAGGTGTTTCGATTATGTTGCAGAACATGTTTTTCATAGTGCGTTGTTTTATTGTATCAATCATGCACTATCAAGGCATAGTCTCCAGACATTCGAGGTATGGCAGCGTGTTCGATGTTGGCGTACATTGCACATACATGTAAACATATTGTGTTTTATGTAATATTATGAAAGTGGTAACATTATAATAATATAACTTAATCTTAAACATATTTACACACGAACTGTAATGACCAAAGATAAGAGGTATATTTACAAAATGTGTGTACGGTCCATTCTGTCATGGTGCCTATAAAACAGATGTACACAATTGTGGTCGACAGATACAGACATAGCATCTTTAAGACATATGATATAAAAAAATCTTACTGTTTTAGAAAGTACAAAAATGTTTCAGTCGACCTTATCGCTTTAATATAAGTTACTAAAGGAAAAAACTTAAAGATGCTAGGTCTGTATATTGATACCCTTATAATAATGTAGATCACACATTTTGCAATAAATTAGGTATTCTTAATGAATTAATGAAAAAAGAAATTGAAACGTTAGGTGACAAACAATGTGTTTTAGACAAGTAAAAACAAAACAACAACAAAACAAAACAAATCTAAAATCGTTGCAAGAGCCGGAAATCTAACACGGGACCTTTGGCACCGAAGTCCAACGCGTTACATCTCTTCAATTTATATATTAAAATTAACAACTTACATACCTTTCTTTCAGTATGGGGCTGTCAGTTTAAAGCCCATACAGTAGAATAAAGCGAATATATGTACTTATGTAATGCTCTAAAATAGAAAATGTTATGCCAATTATTTCTTTGTATTTATTTCTGTGTATAAAAATTCTTATTTTAGTGCGGTTCATGCGGATTGGACGTGAACGCGAGAGCTGGCAAATCCATATAGCGTCCTAGACTCACCTTAATATCTTGGATGCATAACTAACCTCGGCATATACCCTGTATTTTTACACAATTTTGGTCGACAACAAGGTTACACCTACATGTATGTTACACAAAACAAAACTAGACATTCCTGTATATATATATTTGTTACGTGTTTTATGAAACATAATTTGAATTTTTGAAAGTTCCATGTTGTTTCATGCTACATAAAATGTATGCACTAGTAAAAACTAAATATAATTTTCTACGTTTGAGGTACGAATTAGTAGAAAATTATTTTCCCTTGTTTATAATGTAGAAACCGATAGGCGGCATTTAGTACATCACGTGATTTCGTGCACGAAATGTTCGTGTTAAATTTGGTGGTTAAAGTCATTCAGCTTTGGGGAACCGGACTGGTCAGTTCGGTTTTTTACGATTTTAATCCTATTGTTACTGACTATTGAGTGTATACGTGGCAATTTACAGTTATCATGTCAGAAACGGGCGGTGGTGTGGAACAATTGACATTGAGAGATTTGTTTAATGAAATAAAACAACAACGGTTGGAAGTTTAAACTTTACGTGGATACAAATCCAGTGGCGAGTGATTCGGACGTTGCAAGTCGTATTTAGAAAGCGGAGAACCGCGCGCTCAAACGGAAGCGCTTCTCCTCGCGTGGTATGGCTGCTGCTATCAGCCCTGTTTCTTCTGTGAGCTTTTCCGGGTCCATGTTGTCCATGTCACGGGGCTCTGTGGCTTCGTTTCGACCCGCTGTCCATTTTTCGTGGCCTCATCAGCTACAGCAACCATCAGCTTTCAACCAGGCGCGGGACTTTTGCAACGAGCCCCTGGTCCATGATTCGCGTGCGAAGACTTCAATCACTTCCGAAAAGACTGCTCTAGCGTCGATAGGTCCGCGACCGGAAGTTGAGTTTAACAAGGCATCGGAGGGAAATTACTCGACAGAGGCTGAGGTCAGTCGAGTATTTTTGAGAGATGAGTATTGTTATCATCTGATTTTATTTTGGATGTTATCGAAAACGGGTATAAAATACCGCTTTTATTCTTGTCCAGAAAAATATTTACAACATATATACCAAATCAGCTTTGTTAGCAGATGAATTTGTTGCTCATGCTATTAAAGATCTTTAAGATAGAAATTTTAGTCGAAAATGTTCAAAAGTTCCTTTTGAAGTTAACCCTCTTACTGTCTCGGTGCAAAGTTCGCGGG
>Ga0224511_10005074_pt1 | contig 10209 bp, 9 predicted proteins | sample SF_May12_sed_USG_2_FD_169988 | JGI IMG/M metagenome (GOLD analysis project Ga0224511, IMG submission 169988) | Sediment microbial communities from San Francisco Bay, California, United States - SF_May12_sed_USGS_8_1 | ecosystem: Environmental > Aquatic > Marine > Sediment | place: USA... | reverse complement strand
CGGATAGTTTTTTTTTAAATTATATTTTTTTCTGGACTTATCCCCTCAAAATATAGTATCTTTCCTTTAAAAATATTAAACAATCATAATTAGAAATATTTATTTATCATATTTAAAAAAAAAGTAACTTAAAATATGAAATTATGAAGGTAAAACTTCACCGTACTGTACAGAATATAACGTACTATACATACAGAAAACTAAACACATCACGTGATACTCTATCGTCACGTGATCCTTGCTGGAGGCAGAGATTAAAGTAGCAACGCGTTACGCTGTGAGGAGATTGCGGAATCACCTCTGGGTATCCGAGGTTGTATATATACTTGCATGTAAATAGTTTTAAAAGCGCAAACTACCCATGTACACACATGTACAAATTCACTTTAGTGCGCCTATGTCATCATTTTGCGGCTCTGGACGACAAAAAAAGAAGAATATGAGTTGCAATGTTAAATGCTTATTAATATAAATATAATAATGTTATAAATAATTATTGTTACCTATAGTCGATCCCGGTCTCCGGCTTTTAGTAGCTCTTTTCGTTTCTTTGCGTTTGTTAGGTGATAAAAAGCGGCGAAACGACTCTGATCATTTTTGCTGTCAAAATTTTAAATGTAAATAATGATATTATTTGATTATAATGAGACGGTGAGGGTTTTATTACTTCTTAAATTTATATGATATAGAAAACAAAGTTTTAAAGAACCGCATATTATAAAATAGACTACCATAATGGTAAAATGTTTTTCGTTTCAAGTTAAAAAATAATTGAACAAGTTTATGCATGCTCTATATTTCTAGATAGTTGATGCTTCCTTTTTCTCTCCAAAAGTCAGAGACTTTTAAACACCACAGAACATTGCAAACAGTAAAACTGAAAGGATGTTGAATAGAATAAAATTGCACATTCACACATTGAAATTTTTACTATTTAAAAGGTTCAGACTTTTGGAAAAGAATTTGTCAATTTTTTTTTATTTTAAACATAATAACAAAACCACAACATTTCAAACAATAGTATGGAGACAAATCATTACCAACCCAAATAAAAATCAAAGCATTTTTCGTACTGAAGGGGGATTGCCATGAAAACTAGGAAAATGTGAAACTAAAAAAATGACGTAGTGCTATTATGGTATATATTCCAATATAAGTTACATGTCTGAGCTTCTAATGTCACTGTGAGCTTGCGTCAGAAATAATAAATTATGTAAAACACATTTACTGCTAAAATATATTTTACCGAAGTTAAAAAAAAAAAAAAAAACATTTTAACATTCTCTCTTGAATAATATTGAGGTAAAAAACAATCCTGATAAAATTAAATGGTCTTCAGTATGGAACTATATTTTTCGTGCCATGCGGAACATCTGCTCAAGCGTGGCAATTAGTATAAATCATAGTTGTCTATAATAACTGTGTGCTTAATTTACTTTTATCAAAAAGATAAGCATCTAGTTTACCAACAATAAAGAACAGGGCTTTCTAAATATTATACTTTAAAATACCAGGGAAAATACTGCAGAAAAAAGCTTTAAAAAGTACTGTGGTACAATAAATATTTAAAAAAAAATGAAGTTAAATGTTCATTGTTTCATTTTTAAAGATGCTATGCCTGTATCTTGTGGTCAGAATTGTTTACATCTTACATGTTTAACCAGTGAAACCTACCCCGTAATAATGAGAAACTGCCAAATGTAGTTATACATGCATGTAAAAATATTACAGAAATAATGAATTTGTTTAAAAATGTGTGGCCCGCAAATTCGGCTTTGTTTATTTACATTTCGACCCTTTGCCTGAATACAGTTAAATAGCTTGACAACAATCGATACTTTCAGTTAACCCGGTGGTCCAGAAGGTAACGCATACGACTGGGGTGCGAGAGGTCCCAGGTTCAATTCCCGGCTCTGGCAAGGATTTTTTTGTTTGATTTTCTGTTTTTTTGTTGTTGATTTTTTACGCTTTTGTCCAAAACACATAATTTGTCACAACATTTTGTAATTCTTTTTGCAAAAATGATTTTTTTTTGTATACTGAACATATTGTAATTTTTTTTGACCGATTTTAAGGGTATCAAGATACAGACCTAGCATCTTTAATTTAAATTTAATTAAATTTAATTGTCTTGTCTTCAAAAGTTGCAATAGCTCAATATTTTAAAGCATGTCTTTAATCCAAACCAGCATCATTTACATGTATTACTAACTAATGAAAGTTATTCGTAGAAAGCATAGGGAAGTTATCCTGTAGAGTAATTTAACAGTTGAGTCACCCAGTGGTATCCGAGTTTTAAGCAGAACCCTAAATGGCTGAATGTTTACATGTTGTTTGCAATCAAAATAATATGATTTTAGTGAAATAATCTGAGAAAAAAAAAAAAGAATTTCAACAGCCAAATGGAGTTGCCAGACATAAGAGCCGGCAATTTAGAATAATTAATAATATTTGCTTGTTTGACCATTAATTTTTTATATACATTAAGAAATCACTGTAAATTAAAGAATGTGCTGTTGTGCAGAAAACAATCACCTTTTGCGGCATTGAATTGTCTTTTATTTGAAATAAAGTACAAAATTCGAGGCCTTGGTGCAAAACTATTGTAACTACCTAATTTTATATAAGAAGTTACAATAGTTTTGCACCAAGCCCTCAAAATGTACCAACCCTTTGATTTTTTTAAATTGGTATTGAAAATTTACCTTAAAAGCCATGTTAATAACCTTTGAGACAGACACTCGCGCAAAATAACGACCGAAGTACAGATGTTGTAACAAACAATTTATTGTTTATTGGTAAGTAACTTCTCTAATTTTCTATACTTATCTGTTACTTAGCCAGAATTGAGCAATTGTTGGGATGAGCAAACATACAATTGTTCACAATTTGTACGGGAACAAATAACATCAAACAAAACATTGAGTAGGCTGTTAATAGCAGGGAAATGGATTTCTGGGTTGTAAATTGATGGGGGATCATTTCTTCACTCCTGTAAATATCGCTGGGGAATGATTGTCCATAAACCATAATTCTATGTCTATTGCTAAAGCCAATTATTAACTTGAATTGGATTTTCTATATAACACATACACTATTCAACAATTGATAAATATGTTTTATGTATGGAATCAACATTTGTAAAATATGAAACCCACTGTTACATGATTGTGTTCTAACATGTGCTTCTGTCTTTTAAATTACAGATTCAGAGCTAAATCAGACAAGGAGCAATGATTAAGAATCAGCTAAAGTTCAACTTAGATGTTCCCCTTGCTGCTTCCAATGTGGCTGTCAGGTATGACATTACATGAAATAAACATGGTTAATTGGATGTTCAGTGTCTGCTATGACATCATAGTGAAGTAATTATACTGATTAAACTACATTAATGTAGTTTTTTAAAGACATGCAGATGCCCATAATCAGTTTTCATCTCACCATTTTAAATGTTATCTTTAATGTTAGCTAAAAGCAGAACTTTTGGTAAATCAGCGACCTGTCAAATGGACATTTGTTCTTGTTATTGTTTTCTTTTTTTAGAAGTTTTTAGCGACCTGTCAAATGGACATTAATTTTTGTTCTTGTTGTTTTCTTATTTTTAGAAGTTTTCTGAAAAAGTTCTTGAAGTATTTAATCATATTGACATGCTGGAAGTACTGTGTAATACATGTGAACCAATTGTTCAGGTACCACAAACCCAATCCCATAGTTGTGGAGAGGGCCGGAGCGTACCCCGGCTCCTCCGCCCAGCCCCCCACACAGAGTCAGCCATCCGCCAATGGCCTCCACTCTTCTATTGGCGAGGATCGCATGGCCCTGGCCGTGAGGCTGGCTAAACGGGACTTGAAGAAGCAGAGAGAAAACCCTCAACAGTCACGCACACAGTCGCCCAAAGCTCCCCGCAATAAAATATCTAAAGGTAACTATAGACTACATGTACTGTTTGTTGTACTTAATGTTGCTGTCAAGTCATACCCTCTGGCTTCACTTTTTGATGTGTAACAGGACAAACAAAAAATGTATGTGATGGAATTCATTAAGAAAAGGTTGAATGATTATCCGTTGCATTTCCATGCTGTAAAAAGAAAGCCAAAGAAATACAAAAAAGACAACACTAGAAATGACCCTCTTTTGTTATGCATTACACATATAACATATGCTCATGAGTACTGGAGTAATTTTCGGCGAGTAGTCCATTATTTATTACTGTGTCTCTTGTAGTCAAGAGGTATCCCTAAACAGGCATGTTGAGCGACATTTTGAGGGACTGGTCCTATCAAGTACTACACGAGAACTTGTATTTCAGATATTCATCTCATACATATGATACCTAGTTAAATGTACTGATTTTATTCCAGTTGTGAATACTTGTTGAGCACTCCTGAATATTTATTAGTACCAAATATTTGTTTGAGTACATGTACTCATTATGCTTCAATACAAGATTATCCCATGGCTGACTTCTATGCAGGTGGGACCCGTATTGTATACACGAAGGAAGCCCAGGAGCGGGCCGTCCGCCTGGAGAAGAAGCAAGCCGGCCATGACGTCCTCAAGGTGCGCGAGCAGGGCTGGAACTCCGGAACTAGCGCCACACGTCCACGCACCCCACCACAGGACAAGCGCACAAACTTGCCAGGTACTGTGAAATCATTTTTATTTGTTTGACATTTAATTTGGTGTCCTCCGTGGGTAGGGCAATCCACGATTTCAAGATTTAAGTGAAAAATTTACAATTAGTTAGTTTTCATATGATGTATCATGTCAACATGTGGTAGAGATATAGATATAGAAGTACAGGTATGTATATGCCACACAGTTGACACCTGAAAGAATGAATTTCTTCTTCTGTGATAGTTTTGTTTGTGTTTTTGTATTTTATAATGTAACTTTAGAGATTAAACTCGTTAGATGGATCCTGTGCGTCTTGTTTTCCAGTGACGACCAACTCTCCTCCAACTCGGGACACAGATCGGTACCCACGAGTGGCTCCATGTGACGACCCTGGGGAGGAGATTGCCCGTCTACAGCGAGAAATGGAGGGCTACCTGCAGCAGATACAAGTCATTGAGCAGAGGGCCATGCAAGGTACTGGTGATTGTATTGTAGAGACTTGAGTTTGTGAGTTTATGTCAGTCTTCCTGGTAATTAATGTAACGACAGAACGCTTAAAATGACATCTGATGCTTCGAACAATGAGGGGAAAGAACGTCACGTCAATTATTGCAAGTGTGTGTAATTGGTGATACATAAAAGATTCAGTCTTCTGATTGGCCCAAATGACCCATTATGATGTAACGTAAATTTCCATCTTTTGTCAGACATTACATCATTTCAGATGGTCCGACAAACAGATTGTCCATATGTCAATGATCAATGCCTCTATCTTGTAGACCCAGGAGGTGGATTAATGGCCAAGTCTAGGAAGCGTGATGGTTATCTTGAGGAAGATGAGGACCCCGCGCGACGTGCCCTGAGGCTTGAAGAACAGGCCACACGCAGTGCGCGCCAAGTCTACAATTTGAGGCAGCAGGTTCGAGCCTTGAACGACCATGTTTCCAACAGGGGCAACATCAAACACACTAAAAAGGTGGGTTTACTTGATATATTACTTGCTAACACATGTGTTCCTGCTTCTCCAGATACTGTTAAAAATTAAAAAAAATAATTTAAAATTCCTTTATAATGCAGCAAATGTTTTAAAGTACTTAAATTAAGTGCCATTAGTTTATTACTTTGATGGTATGTGTAGAGCCAGGTGATGTTGCGTATGGCGGCTGCCCACCGTGGAGCGGTGCGCGCCATCCAGGGGTTCGTGACCCAGCAGCTGCCCCAGCAGGACCTGCGCCACGGCCTGCCCCCGGCCTACCAGGAGCTGGCTGCCCTCATACGCCAGCTGGCCAACCTCTCCACACGCATACGCACCGAGCGTGACGGAGCTCCGCCCAACGACGACCTGGTCAAGATGCTGGACAGGGTCGATGTAAGTCTATAGGCAGCTTCTATTTATAGATTCTATAGTTTTAGTATCATTGCCTGTACTTGTGTATTATGAGTTTTCATGAAAGATGTGAACATATTTTATTCTTTGATATCCATTTAAATGCCCATTTAATTGAAAAAAAAGTAGACAAGATTTAATATAGAGTGTACATGGGTTATTAGGGGTATAATTGCAATGGTGTTTCATGCAGGAGTTGAACACAGCCTGGCGGACAGAGGCGGGAGAGCCAGAAAGAGAAGAGGGGCGCAGGAAGTCGCCCCCACGCCAGGCAGCACCACTCGCACCGCCCGCACCTCAACCCAGGCCACTGACTTCTGCTAGGGCGCAGCCCAGGCTGGGGAAAGAAAACAAACCTAAAGGTCTTTTGAAGAAACAGTTCAATAAAGGGAGACCTATACAGAAACACAAGCAGCAGCGTAAGTACTCATTTTAAGACTCAACAAACTGACACACATGAGCTGTTTAACTTCTTAACTATAAATCTTTGGCAATGTTTAAACTTCCCATGAGCCTTGCACATTAATCGTCTTTAATTAATTAATTTTGTGCATCATTTTTGTATTGCCTAAGTAGGTGTCATACAGTTTATAGGAATAACTTATGAAGGCAGCTGTCTGGTTTTGCTTGTCTTGGATATATCACCTCTCTAAGATTTATCAACTTGAAATGTCAGTGGTAGATAATCAACAAGAAGGGAAAATGCTGTGCAAGAATTATTAATCACTTTCATACATTGAAAGTTATTACCTATCATACTTTTTATGCTTTAAATTACAGTTTGAAACACTTTTTTTGTAATTTACGACCATTATGGTTTTTAAATCCACCAGGACAAATGCAGATCATCGCTATTTGGTTTGAAGGAAACATTATCTGGTTTGGTTTGCAGGAAAGGTAACACCAGAGCGTCAGCAGATATTGAAGGCAGGGTTACAGGCCTTGATGCGGGACACCAGAGTAAAGCAGCAAGGACCTGTGGTAGCCTGGAACATTACTGCAGATGACAGCAACGTCACAGACCTCGCCAACTCCAGTCTTATCCTCCCCAAGGTGCGTGTGTAGATTACAAAACTAATTGATAAATCTATAACTTGACCATTAAATCAAATATGAATATAACCACAAACATTGCCATGTGTTCTATTGTTAGCAACTTCATTGTGGTGAAAATCTTACTGTAAGCTATTGCTAAGATAAACATATTATATGGATAATAGCAAGCTATAGATCTATGCATTACATGATTCTGATTCATTAACACAGTATTATTGATAGTTATGTTTGTTTATCTGTGGGAGTAATCCTGTTGGTTATGTTCTATGTAGGGGCTACAGTTGAAGCGTGAGCGAGTTCAGAAGGCCCTGTATGTGCCCGAGTCCCACTTCTCTGACCCCACCCTGGCCTCCTGTCAGAAGGCACACCCGATTGAGGAACCACAGCCCAGGTAAACTGTCTCTTCTTATAACAGGCAGGTATTATATCAACCAGGAGTTCTCATATGAATAGCATTTTTATTGTTTTTTTAGAGCAAAGGAAAAGTCTTAAACATTAGTGCCCTGTGTTTCTTTTTAAAAGAAATAAATCTGGTAAGTGGTCTTTAAAACTTAATTATAAAAACAAAGGTTTGGTTCAAAACTGTACCTTTTTAATATAAGCAATTACAATAGTTTTGTACCAAGCCCTTGAAATGTTCTCCTGCCTTACAGTAGCCGTGAGCCTTGGAGGCCTGGTGGTAGTTCCCACAAGTCTCCGAGCCGGGCAAGGTCCCAGGACCGGAGTCGATCCCGCAGTCGATCACGACCTCGAGGGGGCGTCCTTGACCGGAGTCGCTCGCACAGCCCCAGGCATCTCCACCGCAGCTGTCTCATACAGGACATGGACCCTGAACTCATGCAGTAATCATGGCTGATATATTAGTCTAATTATTGTTATCTCAATGATGATGTACCATCTTTTGTTTTTTTAGCTTGACCTTAAAATGAATATGTAGAACTATTTTGGTCACATTGTTGTCGGCATCCCTATCAAAATTGGAATCAGCATCAACATCAGTTCCTTGGTTAAGTAGTTATGATACAGCAATGACAATTCATACACTATTAAATCTTAAATGCTGAGGATACCTACCAGGTTTTATAAAATAAGATTTTTCATGAACCACTTATGGTTTTCTTCGTAAATTTACAAGGTCCTTGAAATATGTGTCTTTGTATAATCGTTTGGTCCATACAAAATTTGTGTAATAACTGAGGTTGTGTCTGTTGTTGTAGTGAGTTGTTCCCAGAAGGTGTGGATGGCCAGGGGTCGCGGGGAAGGTCACACAGTCCGAGGTCAAGGTCACAGCCAGGGAGGTCACACACTCAACCAGAGTCACCTGCTGCGAGGTAGGCATGCAGAATTAAAATAACAACTGGTTTTTCATCACTTATATATTACAAGGGTACTCAAACCAAATGATTTGTTGACAAAGTTTTTTTGACAGTTGTGAATTTTGATTTCAGGTCCAGATATGATACCCACCAGCTCAGATCCAGACTGAACAGAATGGAGAGAAATGCTGAGGTACCACTCTATACAATCCGGTGTCATTTTTTTTACCCCACCTTCTTGAACAATATGTAACTTCAACCATATGAAAACAACTACATTTGTCATTGCAACTTTTTTTAGCAACTACTCATCACATAATACCTTTATGCTGAGTTATGTAAACACTTTATAGGCAAACTATTTCTCTGTTACCACTGAATAATACAAGTGGCATTATGAATACTATCATATTAGGGTTATCATATAGATCTATGGACCTACCAGTCTTACGTTGTTCTATGTGTTGTAGGATGCTGCCGGGGTGGCCGAGCGAGAGCGGGAAATTGGAGATATACAGTTGAGACAGGCACTGGCAGGATACACTAGGGTAAGCCACACTAGTTGGCAAGATATAGCTTTTTGCTTTTGTAAGAACAACCGAAAAAGGATATTTGCTATGATAATGTGTACCTGCAGAATTAAGAATAAAAATCCTCATTTTGAGAACTATGTGATGATTATTATAAGAGCAAAATCAGATATTGGTAATACTAAACAGTACAGTGTGTTGTGGCATGTGTATCAGAGCGGTGAGGGTGGTGAGCGTGTGACGGACCTGATTCTGGGCGACCTGCTGGGGGAGACGGCCCGGGAACTCCAGGCCCTGGAGGCCGCTGAACACACCCAGCGCAGCGCAGCCTCCCTCCTGCACAACCCAACACTCGAGAACATGTACCAGCGACTTGAACAGATGGAGGTACTGCTGCCTGATCAGGACTTAGGCTTTGACTTACTGTTGTATATAAATATTTATTTCCTCCAACAAAAAATGGCCCAAAAAACTGAGAATAAAGTGTCTTGGATTTTATGTTAAGGGAAAAATATTTCATTTAGTAAAAACTATCAATAATTGATAACAATAATGACGTAGCACTGGTTTGTAGCTGGAGCAGCAGGACATTCGTCGTCGTTGGGCAACTCTCCAGTTTGAGGAGGAGACGGGCACCTCCGCTGTGATGAAGACCCGGACAGACGCGCGACCTTCTGGTCCTGTTGCCATGGAGATCACCAGGCACGGGCCCTCACAGTCGCACCACGTCAACACGGGCAGGTACGGACACACTTTATGTTACATATTCTACCGCAATGGGGTACTTTTTGTTGATAGTTTTTTTTAATACACTTTATACTAAGAAAAAAGGAACAACAGTATCTGTAAATAAAAACTGTTCGTGTGTGACTTGACTATATATTTATTTGCTGTGCTTACAGGGCTTACGAGCGGGACACTGATGCCCCAATAATCTTCACCAAGTCTGCCCCACCGGTGGTGTTCCAGGAGAGACTGGTTCCCCTGGAGACGGATGAACACTCCATACATCAACACTCGGCCATGTTGCCACACCACAGGTATGTCATAGTTCCACGTACTGTAAAATTATTTAATTTCATGGGCACAAAATTTTGTGGTTTGACGACAATCGATATCTTCGTGGACACTTGAATTCATGAATTGCATATCATACTAAATATTACTAAAGAGAATAAATATTTCATTGTCATCCAAAGATCATGGATTGCCCTTCTCACGATATACACGAAATGAAATGTCCAGTGAATAAAAATGATTTCACGGTATTTCATACCTTTTTTTTCATTTGCTTTCTGTTTTC
>Ga0224511_10005073_pt1 | contig 10210 bp, 4 predicted proteins | sample SF_May12_sed_USG_2_FD_169988 | JGI IMG/M metagenome (GOLD analysis project Ga0224511, IMG submission 169988) | Sediment microbial communities from San Francisco Bay, California, United States - SF_May12_sed_USGS_8_1 | ecosystem: Environmental > Aquatic > Marine > Sediment | place: USA... | reverse complement strand
CTCGGTACTCACTGTACGTTAGAGTTATGACCTCAGCCTATGTAAAAGGTCAACCAGGATTTTAATGGCGGACTGTAAAAAAGAAATAACAGCATGTGGAAACTTCATTTGAGTTGATAGTCTGAATTAACTTTGTTTGATAAAACATTTTGGTCTTTGAACTACATTTGTTTTAAACAATCTAACAAGTGCTTACTTTTAACAATGGGTTGAATAATATCCGAAAATGATCGTTTCTAAATCTAGAAACGCTCCTGGTTGAGCGACAAAGGAAGATAATCTGATACCCAATGGAGTAAAATGTAATAAAAACGTAATTTGGGTATCAGTTCTGAGACTAGCTCTTTAGCAGCTTTTCGCACGTTTTGACGTGCTGAACATTTTGGGTCAGAATGATGACACTTTTAAAATATATCCAACAAATACGGTTTTTATGGTATAAATAGATGTTTTATTTCAGAGTAGGCATATAAAAAACACAACACACTTCGAGTAGTAATAATCAATCCATAATCAAAATTCCAGTCCTTTCACAAAAAAACTCCATTTTCTTCATTCGTGATGACATCAGAGGTGATCGAAAGTGAGGCGAATAGTTTAGACGAATATCACGACGCACTGAGCAATTTTTCGTCGCGTTTTTACTTTACATAAGCTTTGTGATTGTGTTGACTGATACTGGTTTTTCGTTCAAAAATTCTACTGGTTTGCAGTATATGTTAAAATATCGGTCATGCTAGTGTTAACAGAAAGTAGAATTGTATTTTCGATTATATTTAACAATAAAAGGTAGTTTTCGATAAAGTGTGTTTTCGATAAACAAGGACTAACTTTTAACACCTACATTGTAACACCGGGTTTAGGTAAAACTTTTGACTTTACATTTATGGGAAATGCTAATGCGATCATTATAGGGGAATTATTGGATGTTATGCTTGTCCTAACGTGCTATGGTATTGGACTAAGGCATACTCCTATACTTCTCAAAATTTGCTAAGGATCAGCTTTTTGACATTGCATATTTCAGTCCTATCGCTAACGATACACATGTACAAGTACCTCATTATTATGTACTAAAGTTATCGATTTGTCACGTACAGCTTGCACTAATTATATTTAATTCCTTTAAATCAATTTCCATATTTATTACATTTACACAAAAGTAACACACTGTAGAAAAAGTAATCCTGAGGAAATTTTGAGTAGTATATGTTTGATTATAGTTTATGTCGTTGTATATTGATATTTACTAACACATGAACGCAATGTAAAATTAACTCACGAGTTTACTACTGATGTTAAATAAAACTAAAGTGTTACCTATCAACAACAACAACAACAACAACGAAGGTTGCCTGCAATGATTTGTATACTTATTTATTACATAAACATAACATTGTGCTCAACAGATGACAACAAAACGGCAATATGCTACAATATATTATATATGTCAGGCTTTGTATATTTATCATAACAATATCACATAATTTTCTTGTTAAATGTAAGGCCTCTTTAAATGGTCATAAAACACAACATACCTATCAGCCACTGATAAACGCCGATGCAACGTCAATGAAAGGATTGATTTTTCAGTTTATGCATGCGACTCAAATGTGAACTGCAAATACACTACAAGAGGGCCCAAAGGGCCCTGTGTCGTTCACCTGAGGAAAAGGTCATAGGTCACAGTGGAACCATTAACAGAGGACCACTAATGTTGTACACAAAATATCAAGGCTCTAGTAGATTTTGACAAGAATATTTATAATTCAATGTAAAATTGTGACCCCCGGGGCAGAATCTATTTTGACCCAAGGAGCATAATTTGAACAATTTTGGTAGTAGACATCTAGATAATGTTATATACCAAATATGAAGACCTGGGCCTTTTAGTTTCAGACCAGATTTTTGAAAATTGCAATTTAAAACCTATTTTTGTGACCCTGTGACCTATATATGCAACCAATCAGAACTATTTGAACAGTTTTTGGACCACCCTGGGACCATTTCTGTTGAGTGTGGTGAAATTCCTATTAGCGGCTCAATATAAGAAGTTTGTTTTCTTTATATAATTCAATGTAAAATTGTGACCCCGGGGTGGGGTCAGGTTTGGTAGAGGACCTCTAGATAATGCTTTATACCAACTTTGAAAGCGCTGGGCCTTGCAGTTTCAGACAAGAAGATTTTTGAAAATTGCATTTTAAAAACCCATTATTTTACCCCGTGACCTACTTATGCAACATATCACAACCTGGGACCATTCCTGTTGAGTTTGGTCAAATTCTCATCAGCGAAGAAGTTGTTTGAACTGTTCCTTATATAATTCAATGTAAAATTGTATCCCCCGAGTGGTATCAATTTTCACCCCAGGGGCATAATTTGAACAACTTCGGTAGAGGACCTCTAGATGATGATATATACCAAACATGAAAGTTCTGGGGCTTGTAGTTTTAGACAAGAAGATTTTAAAATTTGCAATTTAATAACCTATTCTTTGACCCCATGACCTACTTATGCAACCAACGCGAACGGTTTAAACAATTTTGGTAGATGACCACACAGGGATTATTCCTGTGAAGTTTGGTCAAAATCAAATGGTTTCAGATGAGAAGCTGTTTAAAAAAATTGTTGACACACGGACGGACGCACGGACGCACGGACGATGGACGACGGACAATGGGCCATCACAAAATCTCAACTTGAGCACTTTGTGCTCATGTGAGCGAAGAAAATAATACAGTCTTGTGATCAGTTTCCTGTCAAAGAAATTGAGCAAGCTAGTCATTTACGTCAGTGACATTCTAGTTATTTATTGTACATGTATGCAATAGATGGTCGTTGAATTGGTTTAACCTTAAATACAAAACTGTATGCATGTCTCTGTATAAAACTAAATTGAAAGTGCACTTTTTTTTTAATATCTCTGTTTGTAACATAAACATATTTAACTAGATGCAACATGCCTCATTTTAAAGGTAGCAATAGTCGTTGCCTGTTGTGATAGTTGTCAATGTGTATAGCCTAAAGTGCGGAGATCGGTGCTTTAAGTCAATGATGTCATGGAGAGCGGTGACAGTGGCCGCATAACCAACAAATTTTGTCGTATGTGGACCATAAATTCTGTAAAGAAAGTACATTTTCGTGTATTTTATGTATTGTTTATGCGATAACATCCTAGCGGTAAGTTTAGGACACCTGTTGCTGGTCTTATTATGTCTGTCCGTGCAGTCGTTCAAAAGTAATTACAGAGATAGTGACACCGGGGTCCTAAATCTGCAGTGTTTACAGACTGATGTTGAGTGCTTTAGAGCAAAAGAGTACCTTATGTTGTGTGTTTTGAGGTTCAAAATGATTTCTTAGAATTTTAGATCATGTTTCTGTGCTTTTAGGGGCCTCTATGTCAATTTTAGTGACATTTAAGACAATTTCATGGAGATCTGCCTCACTTTAGGACAATTTCATGAAGAGTTGCATTCAAAAGCAATGATGAATTTATATTACGCTTTAAGTTTTTTCTCAATTTCAGGTCTTGTTTGTAAATGAAAAGATTTTCTTCAATTTCTACGTAAATTGTCAAAAAATCTCAACAGTAACACTGTGGTACTTTTTAAACAGCTTCCTAAACATTGTTCATTATAATTTCACCAGTAAGCTTGCTTTTCATGGATTCCAGTCTTACTTGTTTTACTTTTAATTTATTGTTTATTTTTTTTACATTACAATGTATAAGTTTTGCGGTCAGTAGGTCAAATGTCAAGGTGACAGTAGCATTTTATGCAAAAACTATGTCCGCTCAATATCTTGAAAAGTTTCTAAGTGGAAGTCATGGTACTGTACTTGTTAGGAAGATTGGTCATGGTCCGTAGATGACCCCCAATGGATTTTGAGGTCACTATGTCAAAGGTCAAGGTCAAAGTAGCATTTTATGCAGAAAAACCGTGTCCGCTCTATATCTTGACACGTTTATGAGTTACAGTCATTCTACCTCAGAATGTTGAGGTCAGTAGGTCATATGTTAAGGTCACAGTAGCATTTAATGCAAATTCCATGTTTGCTCAATATCTTGAAAAAAATATGCGTCACGGTCATTCTACTTGGTAGGAAGATTGGTCATGGTTAGTAGATGACCCTATATATTTTGAGGTCAGAAGGTCAAATGTCAAGGTCACAGTAGCATTTTATGCAAAAACCATTTTCCCTAATATCTTGAAAAGTTTATGAGTTACAGTCATTGTACTTGGTAGGAAGATTGGTCATACTCAGTAGACGATACCCCTATACATGTTTAGGTCAAAGGTCAATGTCACAGTATTATTTATGCAAAAACTGTGTCCGCTCAATATCTTGAAAAGTAAACGAGTTTGTTTGTAGAACTTCAAAATCGTTTTGAAACTAAGCATTGGAATTAAAGCTCCTGTAATCATGCAAAATATCATATTTAAATCGTGGCTACGCCACTTGTGAGCATACTGTTTTCTATTATCACTCGTGAAATAAATTTTATCTTACACAAACATCCATTTGTTATTAAAAAAACAATAAATACAATTTATATTTCGTTATCATTATAGATCAAGTAAATGTAACTACTATTGTCTCCTTTAATATAAAAACATACTAAGTAAATGTAGTTAATGTATGTTTCCCATAATATGTTAATGCATATTTTCAGTAATGCACTCTTTCTCGTACAACAAACACTTTAAATCCAACTCTGAATAATATAAACATATTTGATTTTGCAGACCTTTCTTTCAACGTTGATATAACGATTTTAAATTTTGTGTGTTTCAACCATAAAAAGACCTTGGTCCATATAACTACTATACTGCAAGTTACGCGTAACAGCTATTTAAAATATCATATATCTAAAATACAAAGCCATCATACATCTGAAATTGAAAGCCAAAAAAGACGAATAAAACATAAACATTTGGCATTTATTTATTTAGTCAATTCCTCAAAACAAGATACACCGCTTAAGGAGAAGTTGTCGCCTTCGGGGCGCAGCGGTAGTGGCCTGGTTCCGGATGGTAGACCATAGAACGTCCGCTGATGGGAGCAGATGTCGTCACTTCCGGTACCCACTGACATGAGTGGCCGGAAGTGCAGCCACAGTGACCGTTCATCACGGCAAAGACGTCACAAAAGTCTCCTGGCTGCTTGAAGGTCTCACACACTCCTAGTTAGGGAAACACCTTTTTTTTAATAAATGTGACAAGCACAATTTTAAATGTTAATTTCTGTATACATGTCGGATCTCGAATATATACAAAAGAAAAGCACTACAAATTCAAAAAAGATATCAAGAACAAAACACCGTGGAGTTGGGCCAACTTAAATTAGTTATCGCTTGTTAACAGAATATGGGTTTAAAAGAGTAGTGATGCCAACATTATTTAACCCATACACTTAGATACTCAGATAAAATGATTATCTGATCCTAGAAACAGACGAGTTAACGTACCGACAATCCGTGTGTTTTGACCGTCTGAAATAACGTTACATATGTCTGACAAAATCTGAGCGTTCCGTCATAACTTCCAACGTCATTTGGTCCAATCAATAGACTGAATCTTTTGTGTATCGCTGGTTAAGTACACTTGCAATGATTGGCGTAACGTACTTTATGGTATTTGTCGGAGCATCAGACGTCATTTCAAGCGTTTTGTTGGTACGTTTATTTATTGGGTATTGTGGGCTACTCACCTGTGTCAGAGGCAGTTGGTGCCACTCCAAGGCTCAGCTGTCGTTTGCTGACCACAAGGAAAGGAGGTCTGATGTAGCAACATTGGTCTGTGCTGCAGTCGGCGTCCGTATGACATACCGTGGCCTGTGGTTCAATTAAATATATGAAATAGCAATATTTAAGCGTGACTTTCTGAGATAACTGTCGTCTGCTAGCAATGGAACTGCAGTCGGCGTCTGTGTGACATGCAGTGGCATGCAAGGTTGTTCAATGTACATGTAATGTGAAATCATTTATATTCGTTGAAATTTAATTTCGTGTATTTTGTGGAAAGAGCAATTCAAAATTTTTGATTCCAACGATTTACTTGTTCAATCAAGTAATATTGCATATCATTTGAAATCCACGAATTTAACTGTCCACGAATATGTCCAATGTCGTCAAACCACCAAAATTCGTACCCACGAACTTGAATGAGTGTTTGCAGTGAGATAACTTTTATACAATGTCGTCCGGCGAGGACAGATGGTTTGAAATAGCAGCATTGGTTGCCACTGCAGATGGCATACGTTATCTTGGACAGTGATTATGAGAATGTCCACCTTATAAAGGGACTTAATGAGTAATTTAATAGAAGGGTCCTTTTGTCCACACCTGTCAAACTGAGCTAGGACCATATGTCCTGCCCTGTTAAAAATGACATGGGACCTTATGTTCATGGGACCTAACATTCCGTTAATAGTGGCCGTTCACTTAGTGTTTCGAAAACTGACATTGAATGTTTGTTAAACTGTTTAAGTGGATAACATTTAACAATGTGCATCACTTTGACTTGGGTTCCAACACAATCGAACATTGTTTTATATTTTCAGTTTTGTTTTCACTAATTTTAATTATTCTCTTTTATTTTTTTGTTACTTGTCTGTGTTTTAATATAAGTTGCATCATCTTATAAGCTGGTAATTATTCACATAAGTGGCATGTTGAATTTTTGTTGTAAGCCTGTAACACGACGTTAAATGGTTTCATTATTTTAAAATATGTCGTACATTACCTCAGAGAATGAAACGGCCAACAAAACCAGAAATCCTGCCAACATCATGTTTAATTGTCCTTGAGCAATTGTCTAAATGATGAAATCTCAGTGCATTGTAATTAAAGTAGACCTTATCATCAAAAAGGTTTTAAAGGGACGGTGGCAAGTTTAATTCAAAATTGACACACTCAGCCCGAACTTCCATTTCGACCTTTATAAAAACTATGTAATAAAATATTATCCGCTTGTTAGACTTGGCACTAAACTATTAATAGGTCAATACATTTCAAGAATAAGCACATAGAATGATTGAGTCGTAGACATGTCTAGCAAACTATATGTCGTATGATCTGTTTTATCCAGAACATAGTTTGCATTGTAGCAATAGCTGATATTACTAACGTGTTTAAAACGGAAAATCGCAAACTCTGTTGTTTTCTTCATCAAACGAAGTTAAGCGTTAAATATTGTATTTGAACGAACGTGTATTGTAACATTTCATATAGTAAAAGTTCTCCATTAGATGTCTATAATAATAAATTTATTTGAATAAAAAAGAAATACAAAAATGTGTTTTGGCCCTTTAAAATCAACCTTCTTATACGAGTCTTATCTTTGTCTGTGTAATTATATACAACTTTCTAAAATGAGAAGCTTCGTGTTAGTGTAAGAATTCTAAATGGTGTCCTAAAGACAGTTCAAATGTTTGACACATGTATACTTTACACTTCACATTGAATATTTATATAGGGATTGTTTTATCGGCTGAATGCCAACCAAAACTTGTCTTCTTACCAAATGAACCATTAGGTTAAGTCAAAACTCTTATGTTAACCATTAGGTTAAGTCATACTAACACATGAATGCATTGTGAAAATCTAACTCATGAGTTATCTACTGATGTTAAAGAAAACTTAATTGTGAAGCAACAACAACAAAAACAACAACAAACAACAACAACAACAACAACAACAACAACAACAACAACCGCCCCCGCCGCCGCAGCAGCAACTACAACATTAACAACAACAACAACAACAACAACAACAACAACAACAACAACAACAACAACAACAACAAGGAATGTTGCTTGCAAGGCTTTGTATACCTATTTATTACAAAAACAAAGCGGATAATAACAAAACGGCGATATGCTATAATATGTGATATATGTCCGGTTTGTATATTAATCATAACAACATCACATACTTTTCCCTAGATAACAAAAGAGCAGCGACATGATATACTCGTATACATGTTTGTTAAATGTAAAGCACAACATACTTATCAGCCAATGATAAACGTTAATGTAACGCCAATGAAAGGAGTGATTTTTTCAGTGTACGCATGCGAATCAAATGTGAATTGCAAATACAAAAAAGTCGTGTGATCAAGTGCCGGTCAAAGAAAATGACCAACATAGTCACTAACGTCAGGTGACATCCTAGTTATTTGATGTACATCTTGGCAATAGGTAGTCTTTGATTTAGTTTAACCTTAAATACGAAAATGTATGCATGTCTCTGTATAAAACCATTTTGAAAGTGCACTATAAGTAGTTAAATATCTCTGTTTGTAACATAAACATATTAAACTATATGTAACAATGCCTCATTTTAAAGGTAGCAATGGTCGTTGCGCGTTTTGATAGTTGTTGAGTGGACTGTCTCTGTCCATATGCTTTTTTGTCGCAAACATGTATACAAGGAGTATAACGTATGTACAAACTAACGTACATAATCATGTTAACAATTAGGGAACAATTTATAATAGTGTCATTCTTCAGTTCTCAAAAAGCACTCCATCTATCTATATGCTAACGTTAAAAATACCAATAAAATAGAAATCTATCAATACATATTTAACGTACAAACTACAGTATCTTTGCCTTCTTAGTAAACAATGCAATACATGTCTCAGTTCTCAGAAACGATATTTATCTGAACGTCAAGCATACAACGTAACATACATCAATAGCATATGATATCGTACCAAGAATTATCGTAACAACATACATTATGTATATAACACTTACTCATGTAACGCACACGACATGCATACATATAGTAAAATATTCTGTTCAACAGAAATTAATCTTAGTAAAAGGGGAAAGTCTACATAAAGCATTGCCTGCGTCGGGAAAATAGCAGCCTTTGTTTTATTGAAGCTGTTTATAAATCATTGTCACCGAAGGTGCCACACCATTGATCCCCTTAGCACATGAGCGGAACTCTATTTTCATATGTAAACACCTTCTAATCCATGATCCAAAAGGGCTTCTTAAACGGTTATAAATATTATGTACAACATGTATACACATACAAATACATTTTTGACTTCATTTTTTAATAGTAATTGTTTTACTGTCTTCAAAGTTCTTAAACGTAATGATGCAAATGCACTTTGTCGATTTTTTTCTACAATGACTTGTTTATTTGATTGACTGATTGAATAAATGGATGGCGGATTTATTGATTTTACACTGTTTAAATCTGTTGTTTTATCATGGCGGCATGTCGGCCACCATGGCGGTCTATCCACCTAACTAACGTTCTTTGGTACGTTTACCACCCGTAACCTTAACAAGCGAATGGCGTCTTCCTCACATGGGTCAGATGTGATGGACAACTGAAGCAGACCTGAAGGCATATCTTTAATGATTCATCACTGAGAAATTTTGTCGCTCGCGGAGAGGCTCGAACCCCTTAAAGAATGATGAAAACTCATCAGAGCAATGAACATGTATGTTTAACGTATATCATGTTCAAACTGTTCGATTCAAACGTTTAATTAATCTAGTATCGCGAAGCCAGTGGAACAAGAAAGAAGAATGTAAGTGCACTCTGGCCGGCAATGAAAGCGATAAACAGGAAGAAATCGAGCATGCGCGCGACGTCCGGCCACGTGATATCCGGTAGTTCTGACGTGGGGTCTTTGTCACAGCAGCGGCAGATCTGGCATCCGACAACGCGGACCACTTTCTTCACCCAATTAGGAACCTGTAAACAGGACAATTTAACATTATTGACTAGTTGTGATAATAAGGAATATAACAAAAGTCATTATTTACATACTCTGACCACTGGCAACGGTTTTGCCTGCCAGACGGCCGTCAACAACACGCTACTGATAGCTTGTGTACTGAGTATAACTTATAGGTCACTAATGTCACGTGCCATTACGTGACTGTTATTTAAATGGTTATTATAGTGGAAGTTAACCTTATGGTAAATTTGACAACATGAACTTGTTTTTAAAAAGTGAACTTCGTCCATGTATATGAAAACTATAATCGCACCGTCTCGATTTCTGGCTTGTGGTAGATTCTGAGCATCAGGATACAGGCGACGTTAATAAAGACGCTGCAGCACATCATCAGAAACACGTAGACGGCCAACAGGGACATGGGACTGGACAGCTCCGGTAGGAAGCTCATTGTCGTCTGCATTAGTACGATGAACGACAGGAAACACGTCACACAGAAA
>Ga0224511_10005072_pt1 | contig 10211 bp, 3 predicted proteins | sample SF_May12_sed_USG_2_FD_169988 | JGI IMG/M metagenome (GOLD analysis project Ga0224511, IMG submission 169988) | Sediment microbial communities from San Francisco Bay, California, United States - SF_May12_sed_USGS_8_1 | ecosystem: Environmental > Aquatic > Marine > Sediment | place: USA... | reverse complement strand
AGCATTCAATACACAGGTGGTTACGTCACTATGTGAGAAGTTATCCCAAATTCAAGATGGCGCGCCCCTACGTACATCAGAGAGATGGTGTGGTGTATCGCACTGTCCGATGTGTTCAGATTGGGGACAATGTGTATCAGCATACAACACATTGTTTTCGTTTATTCCCTTACCTACTTGCATGAAAGTTCAGTGTAAAGTTTTGTGTGCTGTTCCTTTTTATTATCTTTTCTTTGGCTAGAATTGCAATAGATGAAACCATTTTACTATTTACTACACATGTTTACTATAAATGGAAGAGATGTTCAAAGAAAAAATGTTGTAAACAATGTGGACAAGTCAAGTTTGTGGGCACCATGACAAAATGGCCCGTACAAAAACACACAGAACATCACAAAACACGGAGTATACAAAGACGCAACATACATTAAGAAATACCTAATAGAAGGCTACAATAGAGTTATCACACTTCTGATTATTTAAACGATGTTTAAAGAATATACATCGATAAAGTATTGTTAGAAAAGGCCATTAATAATTTTATGGGTAAAACTTGCATTTGAGACTCATAATAATGACAAGAAAAAAGATCGCAATCGTTAGGTTTTGATTTGCGATAAATTCATTTTTTTATATTTTAAATTAATTTAAACAATGTTGTCTTGTACATCGAAGCAATATGGAGGGAACCTTGTCACACATTTTCGATATCGGAATTCATTTTGAAGATATTTTGTAATAACCATTTTCTTTGCTATTTTATTACCCTCTATCTCCTCAAATAACATTACATTCTTTAAAAGTGGACAATACAAAATATGTGACACAGTTCCCTCCGTGAGGGTTAGATCTTTGATAAGCGGAAATTAGCGTATCAAGAACAAGCTCGAAAGTGCTAGTTTATTATGATGGCCGCTTTCAAAGTAACCGATGATAAACATGTAATCCAAGATCCGCGGCTTTGGTTTTTGTACTGGCCATTTTGTTATGGTGCCCTTAGACCTGACATATCTACATTTTTACAACATTTTTTCTTCAATTTATATTAATTCATTTAAACTATCCTCTAACTGATCAATTTTCTCAATTCCCTTTTGTTTCGTTTGTTTCCCATAACTGCAGTTAATAAATTGAATAAAAGACAGATTATTTACAAACTGCATGCTTTCTGATACATGTAGCCGTTAATTTGTTTAATTAGTGGCAATAAAACATGTGCGGCTTTATCGATCCGCTGATCACTACGTAAGGCGCCCCTTTTACTGAGAAACTGCTATTCCTAATATGTCAGCACTGAGGTAACGAAAGTTGAAACACGCGATGCGTTGAAACAAATGGCGCTTAAGGCAACTTCTAATTGCGATATCTACATAAAAATGGTATCAATAGGCAGATGACACAATGGTCTTTCCATTTAAGTCAAAAAAGAAAACAATGCAGTTTTTAGCCTTCAAAAGTATTTAGTCATCTTAATTAAACATACCTTTTCGAGATTGCAAGTAAATGACAGAATGTGTCGTTTCAACAATACATGCCATTTGCTTGACCATTCTATTATACATACGGTATGACTCTTGGTTTTTCGAATGTCCTTTTTTCGACTTCAAATATTTTCTTCTCTGTGCCTTTGTGCACGTTTTCGGATTCTATTATTATTAACACCCGATGCCTATGAAATGTGCACACAGTGTACAGAAAACATGCCGCCGCCAAATTAGCCAGCTACAGAATGCAAAGAACATGCTCTCAGTGTCGCTACTGCGTCGGCGCGACATTTCCACAGCGTCCGTACAGCACCAATGACGCATTTACAGCACGCAATAAGTTGAGCCAGCGTGGTAACGGCACACATTCATTATTTTCACTGCAATCATGGCCTTTTTCACTGTTTTGATTTGTTGTTTTTGAGCAACTTAATCTTGCGAAAACTGTTCGAAGCAATTCGTCATAGAATTTAAAGATGCTATGCATGTATCTTATGGTCAGCATTGTTTACATCTAATATTTTAACCATATTTAAAGCCACTAGAGCACACTTCGGGTATAAGTTAAAGAAAAGAAACTAAAGTGTCCCAAAAATCTAGCTGCATGATAAACATTGGGTAACTTAGTCCAATACACCATTTGAATGAAGGGGGAACACATTTTCTTGTACATGGACAAAAATAGGTTTTCCTCAGTTTCATGCCATTGACATGTTTTAAGTATGTTTTGATAATATTATTATCAAGGGTCAGAAATTCAACATGACACTCCTTGACTGAGACTAATGTATAAATTATATTTTTAGACGAATACCTCCCGACCCAATTTTTTGTGTTCTAGTCCCTTTAAGCAGAGAAACCTTATCCCGTAAATATGGTAAACTGCCAAATAACGTTACTTATGCATGTAAAAACATTACAGAAATTTGTTGAAAATGTGTAGCCCGCAATTTCGGTTTTTGTTTATTTACGTTTCGACCCATTGCGTTGAAACAGTTAAATACAAATATATGCATTGACTACAAACGTTTCGCTTAGTTGACTCGGTGGTGCAGAGGTAACGCAACCGCTGCGAGAGGTCCCGGGTTCAATACCCGGCTCCTGTAAGTTCATTTTGTTTGATTGTTTTGTTTGGTTGTTGTTGTGTTTTTATTTTATTTTTTGTCCAAAAGCACATCATGTGTCACAAAATTTTGCAATGTCTTTTGCAATGTTAATTTATTTAGTATATTTAACATATTTCAAGATTTGTGACCGAATATACGTATATACAGATACAGACCTAGCATCTTTAACAGATGTATAAAGTCACCCAGGACTAGCAATATGTTATGAAAAAACATATACTTAGTAGTGTACATCAAATAGTTTATAGCTATGTTTGAGTGGTGGTTTTCCTTTTGCTTTAACAACTAAATACTTGATTAAATGACGAGCCACGGTCAATATCTTAGTGCTGTCAGTTTAAATGAACTGAAATGAAGATTTTATTTGCAATCTTCTTGATAAATTGACCTCGTTGATCCGAACTATGTTGATTCGTATTATTCAGTGTTTCGAATGGATTTGTCCGGTCCAACTTTATATTTGTTTAACTAATAATAACTCGTTGAGCCAAATTGAAACAAATTGAAACATCCGATTTTTTCGGTACCTCGAATCGAATATTTCGGTCGGAATGTCATATTTACAACACTCTAGGTCAATTTTGAGTCGAAGTGTATATTTGCACCTAGTTGATAGGCGCATACGACACTTTAATATCTTATGATAGTTTTCGAACATTTGCAGTGACACTCGATAAACAAGATTGGGTAAGTGTGGTGGTAAAGAAATATTTTTAAAATGTAATGACTGTTTCAATTAACTAAAAAAGCAGACGCTGCAAGACATTCAGTCGTAAAGTCCTCACTTGGTCCGACCAGTACTTTATTATTATCAAAATGTACACAGCGTCTTAACAGCGCGCACGCGGTACTTTAGAAGACCCCACAGCGTTGCCACAGAATCCCCACTGTGCACAAACCAAGACGCGCGTTGACACAGTGCGCTCATGGTGCGTACACAGCGTTGCTTACGACTATAAAGCGCGCACCTCGCGCGTTCTGCAATTTGTTTAGCAAGCCGTGGAAATGTTTTAAGGACGCCACCTTGGTGTGACAAGGGTTTTTCCTAAGCCAAAGATTATTCCTTTGAAGTTTTATCAAGGCAAATATGTTTAAAAGGCTGCGCATGCGCATTCGTTCCCTCTTTATTCTATAGTAAAATCACCAAGTTTGACACCAATTATTAATATTGCCTTACTCTGATATGTCACTATAGGTTGATGGTAAGATACGGTTGAAACAAGAAAAGACGTGCAAAAATGAGTGTCATGTAAAAACAAATTTATTTTAACTAGAAACTGGCACTACAAACTCAGCCACTTTTAAGAGGCATACATGTAAGTACATTGCACCGGGCCCGATTTCTCGAAAAAGATATTCCCGTAATTGGTGGGTTAAGTCGCTTAATTGCTTATGATCAAACCCTCGACATGCATCATCACGTAGGCATATCCGATTTGGGATTATTTTCCATTCATGTTTATATTTTAATGTAAACTGGTGACCCCTATGTCGGAGGCATTGATAACTTTGACGTTTGTCATCCGACAGCGCTGTTTGACACTCATACACACATGTAACAACCGTTAACTAATATGTGAATGAAAAGTCACTCAATTAGAAAACGTTTTTGCGCGAGCCTGTTTTACAGTACGTTTTCTCGATATAATTAAAATAATCATGACATTTAACGTTTTGGATATAGATACAGTGCTATTACAAAGCATTTTATTCAAGGTAGCCGGCTTCTGTGTGCATTTCCAAAAATATATTACCTTGTGATAAACTAAATCTTTGCGTGACATAATTATGTAAAATCTCGTTTATATGTTGTAAACTTTTGACCTAAAGCGGCAGTTTAGGTTTCGGTTAAAGTTCCACCATATATATATATAACTTAATGAGAACAACATGGTGCGTTAATTCTTGGTTCAGAATACATCCTCATGCAAGTTTATTTAAACAAAGCGTTTGAACGTCTTATGAGCATCACACCAATATATTTTCTCGACTGTATATTAAACCCTTAATTACAGCGATGATTTTATTTAGTCTTAGCTTATTGCGTTAATATATGTTTTTAATCAATTGCCGTTCGATAGTGGTTTGCAAAATACGCAAAAATTGTATTCACGATATGTACCGAATAAATTGTTGATTGCCCATAAATCTCGGTTATTGTTTACCTACAATGATGACTCCATTCGTGATTAAACTAGTCTCGGAAGTTTACGGACTTTTTTGGGAGAGTGTCGTTTTCCGACGAAATAACTGAGGGGTTCTGATTGGTCAGACTCTAAATTTAAATTGTTGCACTCAACAGGCAAATTGTAATTCTGGATTACCTGCTTCTTAATACTATTTAAACACTGAGAATGATTTTAATATTTCAGTTAGAAATATCTCGCTTAATGTGCATTTGTTGGCATTAGTGTTTTAATCGATACAGTTATTTGTGTGTCTCCTGTATAATTGTAATTAGTGACAGAATCGGACATACACTCTTTAAAGGTCTGTTGCGTCATGGTGTTCTACGTGTTTATGTGTCGTTCTGTGTGCTGGTTTTTGTACGGGCCATTTTGTCATGGTGTCCTTAAATCGTACATATCTACATTATTTACAACATTTTTTTAACATCTCTTCAATTCATATTGTACCTATTGTGTCTTCAATTTTCTCGATTTTTGTGTACCTTCTATGTTCCTTCTATGTTCGCTCTGACATTAACTTAAGAATTAAGAACACGTTTAAAAAAACGACAAACCATACAATCGATGCAGCACAACATTTATTGAACATACAAGTTATGGCTGTCTGGAAATAAATCATGTTTGTTTACAACAATAATCCAATAACATGTGCAATGGTATTGGTTCAAATCTATGTCCATTTAGAATATCCGGTGAATAGCAGTGACATATTGGTCATCGATGTAATACAGAATTTGGTCAAATGTAATTTATCAATATTTAAAGATTGACATGAGAACATTAATACAAATATAGATGACATTAGTAGTGATTTTATGCATTCTAGTTCAATTAAACCTTTCAATATACTCTTCAAAACTTAAGATTACAATTTGTTACATAACTATGTGCTGTTCTTATTTTTGCACATCAAAGCATGCGTCAGTTCAAAGAAATGTAAAGTCGTACGACTTTGAGGTTAACTGTATTATTGTGGTTGTTTGTCTGGTGAGTTTTTTTGAAGCTGGTATCTGAAGGGTCGTCTGTGTCGAATTTGTTGTTATACTGGATCCAGCTCAAAGCGAACGGAGTAAATTCTGCACGGTTCACTGGTTGTAGTAGCGAACGTAACGGTGTCACCAACGGCAATGCTCGTGAGCTACAAGTGTTTTAAAAACACCGGAAATGAGTTTTAAAAACATCTTATGTAGATATTTAACATTTCATCAACAAAATGGTGCTTTCTGAACGGATGCAATCTTGATAGAGGAACAGTTGGAACTAAATTTAGAAAAAGAACTTGACAATAGTAATTTGGACGTATTTGAGTGACGGAACATTTTAATGAAAACGCCTTTCTCGATGGTTGCATGATCTTTTTCATTGTGAATATAGTGCCCTCCAAAAATATGAGAAGTACATTCTTTTTAGTATAGTGAATCCGAATTTATACAAAACTTCTGTTCACCTTTGTAGGGCGCATATTGTAGACATATACTAGAAGACCAACTTACTTCACTTGAGGAAACCTTGAAGCCCAGGTGATCAGTGTCGGTGGAACATTGAGAATATGTTATCGCAGTGTTTGTCATATGAATTCCGAGGTAGTCGTTCGCAAGCAACGATACCTTAAACCAAATGCATATTCAGCGTGGAAACTGCACAGTGATTAAGTAGTTTGAATCTGTTCTTAGTTTATACCAGAATTGTGTTGGCATATTTTTAATATTACTTTTGTTTTGGCAAATTGTTTTTAATGCCAAAACAATCGTGTTTATTTCCATCGGCATGAAAGTACAATTCCAGCTGTAACATATTTAACGTGTTTTAATTTTTAAAAGTAGGTCAAGTTTGTTCATGTTTTGGTGGTAATTACGACTACAAATGTATTTAAAACGATTTAGTTATATTATTATAACTAACACAAAGTACAAATAGTTATCTTTATACTAGTTTTGTATTTCGGTTATTTAAAAGTATAATGTTGTTAAGTAAAACCTGTGCTTCCGTTGGAATGTTGAAGATATTCGTTTGTCCCTCGTCACTTGTAGCTGTCCATTTGGCAACAACACTAAACATAAATTAAAATGTTGTTTGTTGTAAACTTTTTGTTCTGATAGACTTAACCAAATTAATTGTCTATCGCATACTATTCGAATTCTTGTAAAAATACATATACATTACAACGACTGATAATCGCTAGTTTGTAACAACATATTGTTTGTAAGTAAGTGAATTTCGGAGATTGATAAATATGCGGCGGGACAATTTGTATGCCGACCACTTTAGTGTGTAACAAACATGGCAAACTACTAGTAGTGCGCTACAATGTGGTATTGTCGTTGTCCAAGTAAATGCAATTCATAAACAAATATGCTGGTTACCTGTTTGCGCGGATAGCAACAAATGTAACCGTGTCATCAGCACTGCCATGGAAGACAATGGTCTTGATCTTGGCGTTAACACGGAGTTTCCAGTGAGAGTTGTCTGCCGTTATGATCCTCTTGTTGTCACGTGACGACGCTCGATCCCATAAGGCAACATCCTGATTCATCCAGTAGCTATCCAGGGAACTTATAGCTATAAAAAGCCATTAATGTATTTTATAATAAATTCGTTACGGACAATAGCACCTGTAAATGGTGAAGACGTATTTTCAAAACGTATAACCTTTAGTAGAGCTTTTTTATATGTACACAAATGTGGCTGGTTGTCATAAAAATGTGTTAGACCAGGACAATTGGTGTTTATTAAATCATTAGTGATTTATAAGACAGTTATTTATATTTATTTGATAATCTGTTATTGTATTGTTGCTATTTTTTACCAGTGCATGTCGGTGCAGTTCCGGTCAGCAGACCGTTTCTGAGACATGCGCGTTTTGAATTTCCGGCAGTAATGGTAGATCCTGAGTTACACGTATATGTTATTACCTGAAACGTTATGTAAATACCCTTATTGACTGTAATTACTTAAATACGTACTTTAACTTTTACAAATTGCTTATTGATTCAACTTTTCGTTTGCTGTCCAAAAATCATTTGTGGTATTCATTTATAATGTTACAGCTATAATTCAAAGTTTATTTACCCTGTAATATGCAATACTTGTCACTTACATTTTTTTATGTCTATCTAATCTACACTAATCAACATTCTTATAGTTGATAATGTGATATAAATTGAAGAGATGCTCAAGGAACACAATGTAGATATGTCAAATTTAAGGGCAGCATGATAAAATTTCCGGTACAAAAAACAACACACAGAACAACACACAACAGACATTTGGACAAAAACTATTTTTTGTGTTATTTGGATTTTTTTTAGTATAAGTATAAATTTGATACCTCGCCGTGGTTGACGGTGTTTCCTACGTCTGTACATGTTACACCACTGGATTGGCATACTGTTTTAAAGGCATACACACCATGATTAAGTGAGTTAAATGTTTCTTGTTATTGTGCTAAGATTATTTATCTTTTAAAGCATAATTATTAAGATGTTATTATTAAGGTGTTCATTGTTATTGTGCTAATATTTATATTCGTATGTGTAATGGTTTGATGACTTTATGCATTGTGTAAGAAGAATGAAATTGAATACATGTACCTCCAATACCGCACGTGTGTCTGCAGTTTTGCCACGCGTAACTTCCAGCCTGTGTTGTGTCCGTGCACATGTCTGGATGTTTAGTCAATGTTTCCAAACAGTCACTTCTCGTGTCCACACATGAGGACGTCTGGTCAACATCTGGAAAAATCGATGTCATATGTACATGTGTATTTACTTTTTTTCGGGACATCTGCTTGGCAGTGCAATTAAATATTATTTTAAAAATATGTACATGTTTGTCATCCTTTAAAAAATTCTGAGTGTCTGTTGCATATTTGTACGCTTCGCTTTTTGTTATATTCTATGTATTTGTTTTTGTACGGACAATTTTGGCATGGTGCCCTTAAAATGTCTTCACTTACACCCACTCCTAACGCAACACGACTTTAATTTATTTTATCTCAGTATGCAGAAAAAATATTGATTTGAAAATTGGAGTACTTTTGAAAGAACCATATTTAAGTATCCATGCATTTTTTTTTATTGAAATCGGCTGATTCAAAGAAGTAACAAACAAAAGTACATAAACGTAGGTGTAAAATAAAAAAATTGCAAGTCATGGACGAACCTGGCTTACTGACTTACCCGTATGTGCACGTGCAAAGTGGCCATTGGCCGTCACGGCTGAATGATTTTAACGTACGTGTACGTACATGTGTAGTGAACAACTGTCAAATAAACAGTACCAAATTACAAATCAATATCTTGATCGGTTTTCGAAAAACTTATATTTTGTTGCGTTAGGAGTGGGTGTAAGTGTATATTGTTTACAATATTCTTTCTTTGAACATCTTTTAAACTAATATTGTAAACCAATGCTCTACAAAAGGGTATTTAATTTTTTATCTAAATGCTTTGTTATCGGCAAGAAACAAAGACAAAATGCCACAACATATGTCACGATGAATTTGGGATACTACATTAAAACATCGAACTAATTGTCGGTTCTCACGAATCCATGTATTTACCCTTAATCCTCATCTCACAAACCACGGACTTTTCTGAGGTGTCACTGCATCCAACTGTTATCCATTTCTTGAAGTTGTCGTCATAATAGGCACAGTCACCATAGCCTACAACATTTGATAATATACTGTTCGAGGAATAATATAGTGTTCATGTTTTGTTGTTGTCGTATTTGCATGTTTTACAATATTTTATACGGTTCAACCAATGTGTAGGTGAATTTAAAAACTATCTTACATATACCATTTTACATTACTATTATTATAGTCATCTGCTTGCCATGTAAGTAAATCAAAGTATTGTCACATAGCTTTTCTTGTTTGTTTTTCGTTATTGCAATCACAAATTTTTAACCATAACTCAACATTACATTAATGGCGTTTTGATTATACAGCTGATACCATAGTTGACATTAAACTATAGTTCTATGCGCTTATGTATGCATTATTTTGTTGCATTGAAAGATGGAATTAGAAACAAAAAGCAAATACGTACTTTCCCCGGTGTTCCAATTAGTAAATGACGTTGCTAAAGGGTCGTCGGCAATCCAATTGTTTCCGTCTTTCCGAATTCCAAGATGGAAATATTCTCCGCCGTTATACACGCTTTGGGGATAAAGCATTTTCAATAACTATATAGCTAGGGGGTACATGCATTTTACAGTATCGCCCTGTTAAATTATTGTTAAAATGTTAAATGAAAAATATTACTCTAGACGCTATTGCCATCCTTTTAATTATGCCTGAACGTTTGCATCATACATGTAGCATATATAAATGTAAAATACGTATTCGCATAAATGCAAACTTATATAAGTAATTGTATAAGTACACTCCTACCCGTCCCATCTTA
>Ga0224511_10005071_pt1 | contig 10212 bp, 10 predicted proteins | sample SF_May12_sed_USG_2_FD_169988 | JGI IMG/M metagenome (GOLD analysis project Ga0224511, IMG submission 169988) | Sediment microbial communities from San Francisco Bay, California, United States - SF_May12_sed_USGS_8_1 | ecosystem: Environmental > Aquatic > Marine > Sediment | place: USA... | reverse complement strand
GAAGTTCGCGTAAAAAAATTCTTCACGAGCGCTGAATTTGCAAATTCAGCCAGCGGCCTTCTCCGCTAGAGGTCGTTGAAAGCGGTAGGAACGCAGCACTGTTGCTACTGACAGCCGGTGGTAACAACAGTCTGACTTAGAAGTCAAGGACTAGAACCAATTGGCTCAAGCAAAGGCCGCGCGTGCGCCGTTTGGATTTCTGACTGTTCGCTTTCATAGCGTTTCACTTTGTGTGTTTGTGCTGGCCTCGTAGTTTCCTTCGAAGGCGTGCTCTCTTGCCAAACGCTGCCATTGGTGCCCACTGTTTGTTGAGGGGGTAGTTGCTTGCGATAGGCGATGCTGGCATGGCTGGTGTATTTGTAGTATAGCCATGTTATTTTCACCCTGGCTTTTACAGGCGATTGTCGCAACATTTGATTTGTGGGCGGATGAGAAGAAGGCAGAACCTGTAGATGGTGGACACTTTGACAGAATAACAAAGAAGACTCGAGTGAAGGTGAGATTTTAGTTAAACTCAACTTGACTAAGGGAAATGAGTTTAATCACAGTGGTGTGCTATGGTTTGCAGTTTGGTTCAAAATATTGTACTTGGGTGTAGGTGAATTGAGCACACTTCACATAGCAAGGTTCTGTTCAGTATTGACTTCAACATTAGGGGGTCAGATTAGAAGATCAAGTGATGAATGAGATGGGTCTTAACCGTAAAACAACCGGCAGAATCCCAAAGTCCCAAAGTTGAAAAATTGTCTTCTTTTTTGTGATCATAGCAATTGATATTTAGGAACGGGCCAAATTTTGGAGATTTTTCATCTGATTCTTACCCATTACAGGCTCCACCAACAATCTATAGAAACCCTACACTGTATGATAAGGTTGAGGCACCCCATCCAGGTTCTTCTTACAACCCAGCATTCGATGACCACCAGGTAAGTAAATGTGAACGATCTTACCACATTATTCAATACAAATGATTGAGCCTGTATGTGATTATGTGTTGTTCGTTTGCACAGGTGTACTTTGGTCTTTACTCTGAGCTTGGTTAGCTTAGCAAATAAAAATGCGGAATTTACGATCTAAGACCTGTGGATTCGATTCCCAGTGCTGACGAGTGTTCTCCTTCGTCCGAGCTTTTAGCAAGTCTCTCACTCGAAATTGCTAGCTTGAGTTGGGGTCACCTTGATATATAATGGTGGTCCCAACCAGCGGATAAGGGTCAAGATCACCCCAGAGTTAGTTAATATTCACCCCCCTCTCATGAAGAGGAACCGAATTTCGGCATGTGATGTGTAAACAAATCGTGTGGGTTGACTGACTCTCAACCGGGAACCTGGGTGAGGCGACAAGAAATGACACCAGGACCTTCCCACACCACCATGACAATGGCGGGTGATCAGAAACTTGCCTTTGGCAAACACCTCGTCATCTAACTCTGGATCTATGCGATCAATCTTCCAACGTTTTCCTTCGTTTTAGATGCTTATCCATGAGGTGGCCAAAAAGGAGATTGATGATATGTTATCTGAGGAGAGGTTAGAACGTAAACTGAGACCTAAAACAGAGACAGTTGACACGGATCGCGACGTGAGTATAATGGACATAGATTGTCTCCATGCGTCCGATCGTGAGATGATTCTGTCAAGCATTCCTTGTGGATAAACCGTCAAAGTTATGCATTCAGTTAGGGAAGTTGTCCGCTCATTTGGCTCAATATTGGATGTAATACGATCTGACCTCAGCGTGTCTTTTATCTGTTTTAAATGCAATGCTTTGCAGAGTTGTAACCCTATGCATTCAGATGACCAGGGCACAGCTAGGTGTGAAACATGTACTATGCAGGAAACCAAACCCTCTTATCTCTCCCTTTTGCTTTTTCAGTCCAAATCATGATATAGCAACTATGTTCTGTAAGCTTCACTGTCCATTTTTAAAGGCTGTGGTGTGCTGTATACATCAATGGTAGGCGATTGTCATTTCTCACATATTCAGTAGCTACGTTGGCATGATATATTATAGGGCACATGGATGAAGGAGATGTCATCGGGTTTGGGACTTGCTAAAGAAGTCGAGTCATCGGAGGATGAAGCTGACCTTGACCTAGATAAATTGAGTGTGAATCCGCCGGTCAGCATGTCTAATATGAAGACACAGACTCAGAGGAATAAAGCTAAGCGTCAAAAAGAGCAGGTATGCGATACCAGTAAAATTCACCGGCGATAAAATGCTAGTTTTATTGTGGAGCTAATTTGTAACTGATGCCTAATTGTCTTGCTTTTGTAGCTCAAAGAGATCGCAGCGAAAAAGGCAGAAAAGCAGCGGGAGGAGCGGTTTAAACTGTACGTACTTCAGTCTTTATCTTATGCATGCGTAAAGCTCGGCTGTACAATGCGCCGAATTATCTCTATATCCATATGCACTGAGTGCTGCCAACAATTGACCAATATTAGGATTCTTGGCAGTGTTTTCTGTTTAGTTGTTTCCTTTTATGTCATTGAAACAAATGATAGCTTGAATAATAGCTCAAGCGGTAGAGTGAGAGCAAGTCTATTCCCCAAGTAGTTCGCTTATTCAAAAGGCCGCGAAATGTGTGCAATTTGAATAGCATCATCATTCGCAACACTATGGTACGCTATGCAATTGTTGTCTGAACACTTTTGCACCTCCTTCCCTTTAGTCTTAAAGCAACCAAGAAGCAGCTGAATGCGGCAGCGAAAGCCCGCCAAGAACGACTTATGGCGCGGCAAGCGAAGCGCAATATGGCTGCCAAAGACACTCAACGACTGAATAAAACTCGCTACGAGGCTCCGGACGCTGATGTGGCACTGACTAGTGAACTGCGAGGCTCTCTCAGACTTGCTACTGTGAGTTGGCTATCCCATCAGATTACTGAAATTGTAGACAAATAATGATTGACTAATATGGTACGCCTAACAGGACCTCTCTCAAAGGCTGCATTTAAGGTGCCACTGGCCAGCCATCAGTCTGATCCCATTAGCCCGAATTTGATGAATGACATCAACCCTCCGATTTGGCATCTGCGATGGTCCATTTAGGCAAGAAAAGGCTCTGTACGATCTGGTACAATCCAATGAATGAGTAAGCGCCATTGGCTTCCATGAGAATCCGGTTTGAGACAGTTGTCTAAACAATCTTGTGATACGAAATCATGAGATTGCAAGAGGCTTACAGAAAATCATATTCGGTTGATTCAAATTATGCCGAGCTCGGTGGTCGGCTTTGTGTTCAGACTTTGAATTGCGTGATGGATACTAGCTTAACCAAGAAAATAGCGATAGAACCAGCAGTGAACAAACTGCGTTGCTCTGATTGACGCAATCATTGAGTCAATCATTGGCCTTTTGTCTTTTGAGACACACGCCCGATCGTCGGCCTTCTCAATCGCATGACGTTGCGCGATGTGACATTTAAGCAGGTACGATGGCAAGACCGATGCTAAATTTCCCCATCAGCTCGGATTGAATCGGGCAAAATAGTGCACCCTAAACGCAGCTTAAGAGACCATCAGTGTAGGGAAAAATACAGGGTTTGGAATCGGACAGTCCATCAGCTCTATTTTAAAGGTTAAATACCCATGTTAGAGAATTTGTTGTAACTATCGTAATTTCTAAGCCAGGTAAACAGCCTGATAAAGGTGCATTCAGACTAGATGGATTATCCGGTCGGTAGCGCTTACCGATCGAATTGTTCATCGGTAAGGGCCAATCAGTAGAATTTGAGTTCTTTGGCGACCAGTGTAAACCTGCCGATGATCCGTATAGCTTAAGCCAATCAAAATCAAGCAACTGCAGTGACCAATAATCTGCGACTCGACAAGGACTAACCATCGCACACCTTTTATCTTGCCTCGTAACAAAGAACAGTTGTAGCATAGAAGTAGGAGGGTCTCCTACTTCTATGAGTCGTAGTAACTTAGAGACGTCACACCGGAAACATAGTACTCCGCACAAACGACCTACTGCGATCCTATTGATCAATGTTTGACCAATTGTAATGCGGACAAACTATGATGTAAAAGCCCGCGGAAAGACAATCGGGACATTGCATCGGCTAGTTTTCTACTCAGAATCAGTAAGCCACACCGACCGGATAATCCGTCTAGTCTGTATGTACCTTTAGGAGTGTTGGTCTTACCCAGAGAGCATCTCAACAGGTAACACTGGTATCTCACCCTTGTGTGTGTATTTTCCAGTGCAGTAACACAATTCTGGAGGATCGATATAAGAGTATGCAGAAACGCAACATCATTGAGCCACGCGTTCGTGCCAAGTGAGTGGTCAAGCTATGCCCACAAGTGGAGACCTTTTAGGATCATGACGGAATTATAGACCTGTAAACTAGGTCAATAGTACACTGATGATCCCGTGGAATGTGCACGCGGTGGCATTTCATCCGGTGACTAATCGCCAGGGACCCTGTCTGGGGTCTGTATATATCCGCTTGGTATGGATTGGCGGTCGATCAACCCCACCAGCCTCTTTGTGTTTTGCAATCCTTATTAATTGGGAAGCTTGGGAAGGCCATTATGAACAGACCAGATAGTTGCTCATTATGACGAATGTTTGGAATTACTCAAGCTGTTAACATTTTCAGCCCATGCGTAATGAATCTTAGGTGTAATGATATCTTCTCTCAGTGTGCAGCTCTTCTGGGAAGTAATTCCGACAGTTTCTCTCATTTTAGACACGCAAAGAATTTCAAGAGTAACACAAAATATAGTACAAGAAGAGGACACCGTGAAATTACACTCAACAGCAAGGCAGGAGGTGGTATCATTGTGCCAGTCAAGAATCTTGTTGGGCTTTAAATGTTCGTGTGAACCACTCATTATTGATTACTAAAAATATATAACTTTTTAAACTGATTAGTTGATTTTATTAATGCTATGGTCAACAAAATACAAAAATGGATGTGGCATAACACCATTGACTTCAGTTCATAGAATCGCCATGGCTGAAGCAGACTCTGCCTCTAGCAGTCTAAAGAAGCATTGAGCCAGTTACAAGACCTAGAAGTGCTACTGTGTAACAGTCCGATATCTAGTCTTTCAAATGACGGGCAGCCCTGCAAATCAAAGCATGTCATTAGAAACAGTTGGGGTGCTCAGATAGGACAATACAGACAATTCTGTGAGTCCATGATTAGTCCCACAGAATAGCAAATCCCATATCTATTCTTTTATCTGATCAGCCTGCAGTTTACCAAGACCACTAGACCCTCAGGAAAGGCCAGGACCAACATAATTTGGTCATTGGGTAGCCGAATGCCCACTAAAATGAGCCATTAAGATTACTCACTTCTCAACAATATTGTCCTCAGAGATGTCATCCGAGTCATTGGCTTGAAGCTCTATGGCAATCTCAAGTGCCTTTTTGATGTAATCCTTACTGCTGGTGTAGACCATCTTCTGCTTGACAATAGCATTCTCTGGGTTCCTACAATAGTACTTTGGTTGATCGTCGAACTTGAGTTGCACAAAAACCGGTAGCGCTGATGGCTCTTATGAATAGAGTAAAAAGAACTCTTGAGTATAACCCTTACCATGCAATAAATACGATCTTCTGTTTTTTTTGTCCCTGGTGCTCGAATTCCAGATCTACTACGGCATATCGGCATTGTCGGTTCTCAGCGTGGTCCAGCAGAGCCTGCTTTAGGTCGCCGTAGGTTTTCTCTGAAAAAGACATCGGCAACCTTCAAGATGCGAGAGTGGTGTTGGCTGTGATGGAAGGTGCCGTAGAAAGGAAAGGAGGATGAAGGCCAACAGTGCTGATCGATAACACCGGGGTGGAGAGATGGGAGGACGTATGCAAGAAGAGCGCCACTCAACAGAGATGATTATGGACTAATCTGGCCTATGGCGAACTGAACTTATACCGTAAAGAATCTAACCAAGCATATTTGAAATGCTCGCACAAAATGTCGCTCTAATGAGCAACTGTACTGACCAGGTGGGGCTGTGCAGTCTACTACGATCTCCTTCATGTTGTCACTAAGCTTGAAGAGAATGTATCTGTACTGGTGACGCATCTTCAGGTTCTCGTACTCATCATAGCACTCCTTGTTTACTTTTACTCCAGAAGACTACACAAAAGTATAATATCTAGATTACACACATTCAGTTTTAAGATACACATAGCCATATTGCAGCATACTTAATCACTTCAGCCTAAAAATGTCAAGGGTACTCACATTTGACCCAACAGCCTCAGTGATGTACAGTGGCACTGTATCGAGTATGACCACCCAACCCCAATTTCCAAACCGATACTGTAATCCGCATTAACTCTTGTGTGAAACTAAACAGGAAGAAAACTGGGACCCTCACCTATGATTATCTCATAGAAGAATGACAATACACATCTGACAATCAGGAAAGGAATAAATACATATTGAACATAGGGAATATTACCTGGAAGCAAACCGCGTTTACGCTTTCATACCATTTGGGGCATTTGCCAGACTATAGCTTTAAGAACCAGTTACAGACATTTGAATAGAGACAGAAACAGAAAATAACAAACAATTTTCACGTCGAAATGGCATATACTTCCGTTGTTACAATGTTACAGACACCATCATCTCTAGTGTAGTGTAGAAGTGGAACTGGGCGTTATCTTCTTGCAATGAATTGTTAGGACTGAATTTGAATTTTGTTAGGATCACTTCATTTTCAAATTAAATGGCGATGGGATGGTGACCGAGTTTCCCAGTTACTCACTTAACTCCCAAGTTACTGAGTTAGTATTTTGGCAGTTTACCGATTGTTACGCCAGTGCCATGTGGCCGTGGGCGTTGATACAGTTCATCCTAGTATTGGGTTAATACTGGTGACAGGTGTGTTGTCCACAATGTTCTGTAACCGTGGTGCGTGTTCACAGCTGTCGGTGTCGCGCGCCGGCTACCAAAAAACCGGTATGACTAGATGCTAGCCACCGTACTCGTCAGTTTAGGTTGGGGAGACCGGAGAAGCTGATTGATGCGCAAATCAAAAAACTCATGTCTGTTACTTGTGATGTGATAAGAGACCAGCTACACAAAATATTCCCCTACATGCTTTGTCAACTACTTAACCGAAAACACACGCAGAGAAAATATACACTTACCATATTGAGGGGGGGTTTGTGAGTTCTTGTGGGAGCACAACCAGACGTTCACGCTTCCTTCGGTCAATGAAACTGAAGTAATGGCGATAGAATGAAAGCGATTACTACGCACTTCCTGAATCAAGAGAGTCGTATTCTTCTGTTAAATAAAACAAAAATTTTCAGTCAGAGACACGAATACAAAGTATTTGATTGTATTCGGTGAACAGAACTTTTCAACTATGTTTCCTTCTTGAACAACTCCGCATTTTATACAAACTACTCCGCCAACAGAAAATGGGGTGACAAAGCTGACGCCATTTAGTACCCTCCATTTCGCTCCATATAAGGAGATTGCCGATCAAAATAGCTTGAGTCAACTACGTGCAATACGTTGCGCTAAGCCTGGATTTTTCGCTGCAGTGACATCATGGCCACCCTCTTTGAAAATTCGTCGTAGCGATATGTCGTGGTGACTGGTCGCAGCGAGTTTGAAAACACCTACCAAAACAACTGCCAATTCAAAGACGCTCCGAACGCAACGTAATCAGACGGAGATAGATGCAAGTTTCACTGAACTGGATGCGGATACGAATTAATTCACCAGTTTGTATCAAGCAAGACTATGACCCATTACTTGGTTTAGGGATTCCCTAGGATCGGGAATTACTTCCTTATTAGGAAAATGTTTCTATATATGGAGATGTGTCGTCATCGTTAGCAATGGCGTCCCCTATACGGCGGTAGTTTCGTATTGCTATCCGGACACCATCATTGCTCGTAATTCAATCGACTGACTGCGATTGCTGTCCTATGGCTCGATTTTCCCTAAGTGTGTTCTTATAGACCTTTCCGGTACAATCCACGTGGAACGCGACCTCATAACAGGCGCAAACCAGGCACTGAATAGGTAATTCTTAATCTTATCTAATCTAGACTAGTCCATGTTTATCCTCGTGTATCCAGATCGAACTCGAAGCCTGCCCTATGTATGTCAATATGAGTATGTATATAATTGTAAGCCTTACACTAGAGTCTAGACTCTAGCCAAGCTGCTATGTCAGCGGTGAATTATCACCTTGGATAGTATATCCAGTGGTTGCGCCGGCAGCGCCGCATACCACTGGATAAACTAGCCAATGCCCAGTAGGTGGGCTACAGGTATCAGTGTACAGTGTTGTGTTGATGATCCCACCAATGAATGAGCATTGGGAAGGCAGTGAAGTCGGTAATCATTGACCCACACTAAACGGTCAGATAATACTGTATTGCTGTGATAGGTAGATTAGATAGCTTGGTTGACAACGCAGCATTAAAGCGTGAGAGATCGACTTACCAGTTGTGATAATTTAGTTATTACAATGAACCCGGTCTACATTATATTATTTTCACGAAGATGAACTATTGTGTACCGGTACTGCTAAAAATGACTGTTTTCCTGTTTTGGTTGCCATCTGTGAACGTTTAATTATAAATAGCTTGGTTCTTGATGAAAAGTATCTTCTGGTCACAGACTGGTCAATCTATTTATGCTCCATGAATTTGTAGCAAAAAGGAAAGTGAGTTTCGTTTCTACAATCAGAGAGAGTACATGTATAGAAAACAGTGGGAAATTATAATTTCGGACACAAGCAATCATTGGTTGTGAGTCCGGAGTCGTCAATAATGGGGGCATTGTTGATAGGTTGAAGGAGGCTAACTTGCCATATCGTTTTGTCACAAACACTTCCAAAGAGAGTAAAGCAGCACTGCTTGAGCGCCTTCATCAACTTGACGTACAGGCAACTCCTAATGACCTCTTTACGTCATTAACTGCTGCTCGACAGTTGGTAGATCGGAGAAAGCTACGGCCCCTGTTGTTTCTAGAGCAGCAAGCCCTGGCTGACTTTGATGGTAGGTTATCTTCTAATTCCATTAACTGATCTCATAAGTCTGAGGCTTGTTGGGGCAGTAGGAGCTAAAATAATTGTGAGGAGCTTATGCTCACAACGGTGGCCCACTGTGACCTGGATTTGAACCCAGGCTCACACGATTGCAAGCCCAAGCTCTCCCTTCAAGTTTAAGTTTTCCAACAATGTTTGTGAATAGAGATGTACAATCTATTGGAGGACGTATATACCCCTGCTCTGATTTGTTTTGCATATTTATACTGACAGAAAAGGGAGGTACTCTCCAAATTTATCAGCATATTTTTAGTCCCATTATAGTGTCAATCTAAGATGTATTCCAATGTGATTCAAACTCCATTACTGCTGCGTGAACACACAATTCCAGTGTGTGTCAAAGTTGTTTGTGATAATTCAGTATCTGTATATAAAATTACAGGTGTAGACACATCAGATCTTAATGCGGTTGTGGTAGGCTTAGCTCCGTCTATGTTTCACTATGAGAAACTTACAGAAGCGGCTAACCTACTGATAGATGGAGCTGAGTTAATCGCCATCAACAAGAGTCGTTACTTTAAGAGACAGCAGGGCCTTGCATTAGGAGCAGGTATGACTTGCTCTATGGAATGTATGCACGGATGTATTTGGAGGGGCAAGGATATGTGAGAGGAACTCGTTCTCACAGTTGGGGCTCAGCACGACTAAGACTTAAACCCAGAATCTTCCTATCTTGAGCCAAGCCATCTAGCCATGAACTTTTCCATGCCTCATCTATGGCACAAAAATTGTTTACTCGATGGATGACACAAAACTTGTGGCTGTGTGTGAGATTGTCAATTACCAACATGTATTGATCTTGATATTGCTCTGTATGATCATGCATGATGCAATACGTCAGAGCAGGCTTTATATGGTATCTATTCTTAAGTTGTGATTGGATATTTGCTACTATATTGGGTAGTCTACCATCCAATTCCAGAAATAGTTATTACTCATATCTGAAACTTGCCAAAGTTGAGACTGGTCATGCTTGAATCATAAGGCAATGGTAGTTACTATACAGTTTTTTCTCTTTGTTTAACGGCTCCAAACGTTATCCTCATTTTTCTCCCAATGGCTAAAGGCCTTTGGAATGGTACATCATCCTCCCTCCGACTTTCATTTGGATTTTGATTGAGTATACATCCCTCCCTCCCTCCCTCCCTCCCTCCCTCCCTCCCTCCCTCCCT
>Ga0224511_10005070_pt1 | contig 10212 bp, 4 predicted proteins | sample SF_May12_sed_USG_2_FD_169988 | JGI IMG/M metagenome (GOLD analysis project Ga0224511, IMG submission 169988) | Sediment microbial communities from San Francisco Bay, California, United States - SF_May12_sed_USGS_8_1 | ecosystem: Environmental > Aquatic > Marine > Sediment | place: USA... | reverse complement strand
TAGTAAAGGAGTTATAGAGCGAACACGACATAATGTGTAATATTGTTTGTTAAATATTTGACCTTTAACTGTGACCTTGACCTTGAGCTGACACATGGGAAACATAGGCTCTGCACATCCCCTAGTTGAACTGAATGTGTCATTCAAGTTTGAAGGAAATCCTCCCATTAGTAATGGAGTTATAGAGCGGACAAGAATTGGAGACGGACCGACCGACCGACCGACCGACGCGACAAAGCAAATCCAGTATAGCCCCCCCCCCACACACACACACATTTTGTGGTGGGGGTATAAAAATGCCATTAGTTTGCTATACGTCATTTTCTAAACGTCAACAGTCATATTGGTAAAAGTTTAAACAACAGAGAAAATCAATGTTACAAATGTATATAAACAGAGCATTTCAGTAGTTTTAATTCATATAATAAAAGGTAAATTTAAAAGAACTTACTCATAACTTAGTAACATAAATTTTGTTGTGTTTTCTCTGAAATCACTGTATAATCTTGGTGTAACTCTTTTTCAGAAAATTAAATATCTGAATAAAAAGTGTTCTTTTAAACCAGTTTAATTAAAGGGGAAACGAACGATAATTGTCATTACGCATACAAATATTGAGTGATGTCCTCGCACGAAATTAGAGCTCTTCTGACAAGAGGATAATATCAAAGTAATTCATTGTTGGTATAGTTTTGTAAAAATAGAGCTTTATAAAGCCCAAGGATAAAATAACTGTATCATCATTTGATCAATCCATCCAAACATTCCCAGACCCCATAAACAACCATGAAGTATGGAAATCAGGAAACCTAATACGTTCTGGTTGTGACCCTTCACTGAATGATTGATATGTTTTCGTTTTTATATATTTATATACCTCGCGGCACTTCCACGAAACATTTAATCTTTATTGTGAATCAAGGGGTATGTAACAAATGCCATTATTTATATATGCCCCAGGCTGTGACACAAGTAGCCATGGACGCAACTTAGAATAAAAATCACATAAAAACTGCATGATATAAGTGTCTATCGTCTGCTGCATTTGACAGGTTTTAGATACGTTATATAATGACATACTTCTTCTTGCTTTTCAGGATTTTAGCTTATTGGAATGTCAATTCTTTTACTTAGGAAGATGTTTTTAAAATGGTCTATTATAAACGCACTCAGTAACGTAGAAAACATATGTTGCGTACACGGATAGTTCTTTTACAATGTGCTTAAGCAGTAGTTGTTTAAAAACAATTAAGCCGCATACTCTCATTGAGTACACGACATGCCACTCAGACTTTTAGACACGTTATCCTGCTACTACATGTACACATTGTCATTCCTTGATATGCCTGTATCTTTTGACCAGACTTGTTAACCTCTTACTTTTTAGCCATATTTAAGCAGTCTATCCCACTCCCGTAAGCATTCAAACCTCAAAAGGAAACTATCACTCAGTACTGCAATTAAGGTTTAGTTTAATTTACTTTTATTTGGATCTAATTTATTCATTTAAAGCATAAACATGCAATAATTACTGTTATGCCATAGTGTAAACTTATAATAGTAATTCAGATTTTGTTATTTATTTTTCACTTTGTCTTAATTCAGTAAATAAGATCATCTGATGATGCGCCAAATATCTCAATCACGTCACAGATACAGTTGTTAATACATCGATATCACCTATCCAGTCTCAATGACGTCTGAAAGTCAATCGGCTAAAAACCTATACCGATGCTGCATTGGCCTTGTTTCATTGAGAGCTCTTGAAACATGAACATGTCCCAGACAGGCTTTGGGCAATCTGACTGCGATATACCTCAGGATATTATCTCTACTTAGCTTTGAACCATTTCCAATTGTCATCTTAACATACTCGTACACGCATCTCAAAATCAGTCTATTACGACATTGTCGTAGCTTAATAATTGTCGCACACTGGTTTTAATGCCGCTTTTAAGTAAACTATGACTGAATGTTCCGCTCTTTACATAACATGATGTAAATCACATTATAAATTCAGGTAGGTAGGAAACGCTTTGTTAATTATTGTTTCAGAAGAAACATAATGACATTGCAATATTAAACGCCTGAGAGGAATAACAAGTGCGCCAAACCTGTTTGATTACTTGAGCAAACAAATGTACTCACTATACCTATTTGACCCCATGCATTGAGCAAAGATTCGCAGTTTGCAATTATCCGAAAACCAAACTATCTGCAAGAGGATGGCAATGCACCGTTCCGCAAAATTTCAAACTCCGCCCAAAGCGGTAAATTTGCTTTGATCTTGTGAAGGCTTGTGAAGGGGTCTTTCTTTTGTGTTTTCTAGGTCAGATTGTCACCTGACAATATAATCCTAATCTATTGGATTTAAATTGAACATGTACTGTTATAAATGATCATGATTGACAGTTGCGGAACGGTCCATTGGAAACTAAACACAAACTTAAAATGTGATGTTAAAGAATAATTACAAATTATAATTAGTAGGTATACATTTAGTTTTTTATTATTATTTTTAATGTTTATTGAGCTGAGTAATCTCGAAACAATACCCACGGCCAGTTCGGCAATTGTTTAAATTGATCAACACAATAGCATACACACTTGATATATGCTTTGCCGATCATTTACACTAACAACACGATATTAACTACGCTACAGGTTGTGCTAGGATAAAACGCTAGGTTGGGTTGAGGATAAAACGGTATTTAAAGTTTTATTACCGTTGAACGAGAGCATTTAACCGTACACCTTAGTTTTCATAAATTGTCACCTAAATAAGAAGTATATCCTCATTATTGATAAACTGCAAGACGATTTTGATCTTATTCCATCGAAACACTGGGATGTAGCTGGTTATACATTCGCGAATATTTCAAATCCCAGCCATTTGTAAAAGCTCTCGGGATCGATCGGTGTCAAATGGAGTTGACTCATTCTTATACGGAAACATTCGGGAATGCTATTTTTAGAAACGTATTGAGCTGAACTGTTAAGTATTGCTCATTTGAAATCTGATCTGACCATTTACGGAAATAATCGAATGGCTGTTATAAATCCATTTTAAAGTATAATTACTCACATTCTAATTATGCATACGAATCTGTAGGCAATTCCTCTGTTTTGAATGATTAAATGCTGCTGTATTGTTATTATTTCCATTCCCCACCACTTACCAGACACATTTCATCCATAAGAACCACTCGAGAAGGGGTATTGTCCTGACGATTACTTGTTTTTAAGAAAAAAAGTAGATTGATTGTTTAACATCACGTTTTAAACCAATAATTTTAGGTTTTGTCTACTGTATGACATATAGCCGAGGAAATGACAGAAAAAACCTTGTTGAGAAAACGGAATAAGCAAAATAGTTATTGTCGACAAACTCAGAATGACATTGCAAAACAAAACCAGTTATTATCTTAATACATGTTAGTTTTTTTGCATTTTGCACAATCATGACTGCATACTTATATTTTCATTTCATATATAAAAATATACAGATACCTTTACACTCGTAAACACAATTTCTTGCTATAAAAAGCTCTTCTTTGTTTGCTTGCAGTAGTTAAGTTAAGGTGTCGAACCAAAACAGATGTATTAAATATATATTATATAATTACAAAAAACAATTCTTCATTTGCGGTTTAGTCGCATGCTCTATTGAAAATTTTCACGTATTTTATGTATTTTCCGTAACCACTCGTCGTTTACGTTGAACATAATTATTGAAAGGCCTTGTGGAGGACGACATTGCGTTTGTGCCATTGCAATGTCATGTCTGGCTGAATAGGCAATTGATTAAATGGATGTGGCACATTTGCAATACAAATTACGGAAGAAATATATATCCTTTGGATGTGTAAGGTGCATGAACTAAAATAACGAAAAACAAACAACAACAAATAGGTTTATGCATCAATAAAAAAAGTATAGTAACATACGTTAATCAGTTGGGTATCTAATTTTATATAATCTTATTTCACTATAACAAGTGTATTATACTTTGTAAATCGTTTCAGAGATACTATATGAGCATCTGCATAGGACAACTATTGAAAACATGATTAAATAATAAGATTACAAAATCGGTAACATTGATTATATGTTATACTTAAGGAATAAATTTCGTGTTTGATAAGTTCACCGAGTGATAAACGTCATTAGGGCTGGTTAAAGTGTGTGGAGTCCGAAGGAGATTTATTACTTATATTTACACCTCATTCTATCACTATATTTCTGAAATATATGTTAACTTCTTTGTTTGAAAATTTTCAAACTGTCAATTCAGAACCTTTTCCCCTGTTTCTTTTCGCAGATGAACTGGTCCGCCGATTCATGCAAAGCAAAATAATCATACTACGACAAAGAATATAGTTCTAATTTTATATTTCGTTAGTTTTATGTCATGTTGTTAACATGTCTAATATGCTAAATACAGTACAACATTCTAACACGATCAAATGTTTTCTTAGTATTAACGAAGAAGAAACCAAATCGTTCTTAAATATTCAATAAAGCACAGTTGTGTGTAACCAAACTATTTACGCTCTTCCAATGTTCTCCCCTAAAACGTTAAAAAATAACAAAAACTTACCTTTTAATATTGAATAGCAAAATCCAAGTCCATTATTTGAAATTGAACAGTGATGAATGTTGTGCGCATGGTAATTTTTTAACAACAACATGTTTAAGAATACAACCATGCTAGGACAATCAATATTTTTTTCCGCCGATATGGTTCAATGCCGCATTACATGAGGTCCCATCGATTTAAAATGAATAAAACTCCATTTCATTATGTTATGTCCACGCTACAATTACGTTTTAACTGTATTCAACAATTCATCTCCACTTCAATTAAGACTTTTTATCACTTATAACAAACATAGCACCTTATTTCTTTTAACAAAGTCTGAGGAACGTCTTGCGAATCTGTCAAAACAGCTGCATCATGTTTACTTCCGGTAGATGTAAAATGACGTCACAGTGTGACATATACCTTTAAAACTTGTTTGTTTTGCGACGATTGTGCCCCGTTTTGAATGGTTAAATTCTTTTAAGTAAACGTATTTTTATTAAACTGTACATAAACTGAGTAACAACTAGTTCTTAATCAATGAAAGTCGACGTCTGTATTGAGAAATACGAAATTGTTTGGGGAGGCTATAAGAATAGCCTTACATCATTACATTAAAATAGCAACATTCTAAAAATAGCGGGGAATTCCTGACGTCATTGAGGAATGAACTTCATTAGTCCGGTAAAGAATATTGAAACAATGGGAATAGAGGTGTAAATATTATTATTAAACTGATGAAAGGGAAAGCCCTAAGGGATCATAGCCTTCACGAGAAAACAGCAGGCTCGGTTTTGTTGAAGCTGTTCATCAGTAGTAATGAATGATGCCACACCAATGAAGCCCCCTAGCGCATGAGCAGAACTCCATTTTCAAATGTAAACAACATACATGTACACTCCATGATCCCTATGACTACACATTGACGTAGTATAAAAATCAAAGCGTACAAATAACTTTTAAAAGAAATGCAAATAGCAATGGCTGTTTTCTAGTTGTCGTATGCGTGTCAAAAACGCATACAATATTAACGAAATTAAGTTCAATAAAAAGTGCAATCGCCCCAGACTGCAATTGTCACACTGGAAGAGTACAAATTTCCAATACAATTTTGTCAGATTTACCAGACATTTTATAGTTGCATTGAGGCATTGGCTTTTCGTATAGGGTTTTAATTACTCTCTATGTGTTAAAGCATGATGTGGCAATGGTCAAATTTTAAACGTCAAGTACAGACCAATTGTGATCCGGACCTAAAATATATTTTCGGCATGGTATAGCTTTTATTAGGAATTCGCAATGCACATTAAAAATTACGGAAAGTTGTGTAAGACAAAATAGAATTAACCATGAATTATTAGGAGCTTGTGTACTGTAACCCATTTTAATTCAAGAAGCATATGTGTTTATTTATCAGTTATATAATCTCTAACACTGATATGAAACACAAACTCAACAAATATTATGAAATGCATCGATGTAACTATATAACAAACACAACCACAAACGTTCTCAAATACATTGAACACTTTGAACATCACAACGACATTATTGTTTGACTAGACTAAGAAGGTTCAAATGAGTTATTTAGTAATATCTGCTGCAGTGTTCATCCGTTTTTTGCTTAATATATCTTCACAGGACGAATGGAATAAAGGTATTGTAATATAAGAGGTCTGTATTGAATAACATTTGTGTCAAGCCTGTTTAATTATTTGTGCAAATCATACTTTCTTGACACGATGCAATTACAGTTTGGCTTCTCCAAAATGCTAACTCAATAACAACACCCTTCATTAATATGCTAAGCTACACATTGAACTTATTAAGAAATGTCAATCGATTGTAATGCTTTGTTATATCTTTTGTTTCATTGGTTAATTGAAATACTAGGTATCGGTCCGTATAGCACCTTTAAATCTGGGAGTCGAGGGAATGAGCTCCACCGAGAGTGGAAAAATGTCTCCGTAAATATAAGAAGAAGAAAAAGAAGAAGAAGAAGAAGAAGAACGTTTATTATTTACAATGAGCATATACAGCCATGTGTAACAAATTCTATTTAACATTTCATATATATAAGATATGACTACATTCTATTTGTTACAAGTTTTGTGTATTTCTTATCATCTGGTTTTATTATTTTAAAACAAGCGTATTATTGATGTCATATTATGAACATACAGCGGGACTCTGCCGAATTCTCCATAGACAAAATTGTTTTGTGTGGACAGTTTTACCCCTAATATGTTTTTTAGAAAGTGTAAATGGATATTTTCTAATGAGTCTGCTCTAGAGAATCCCCATACTTCAGAACCATATGGAAGAATAAGTAGGATAAGTTTATCAAATAATGAAATTATTTGGCTTGGTTTTATGTAAGTAAACATTGATAAGTATTTTTTTAAGTTTAAAGACTGCCTTTAATGCTTGGCCTCCAAACGCATCGAATGTTTTATTGAATGTACCGCTAGATGAGAATGTTATTCCAAGATAAGTAAAACGGACTACAATTTCCAATTCCTCATTACCATAGAAAACATCTTATGCTTGCGTCCACCCTTTCTGAAAATCACGACCTTTGTTTTGTTAATATTGACAGTAAGTCTCCATTTAAGACAATAATCTTTTAGTATATTTAATCTTGTTTGAAGTTCAATTTCTGTTTCTGCTAGAATAACTATGTCATCAGCATATAGTAATATAAATAATTTTAAAGTATTCATATCGATCCCTTTAAATCCATTTTTTTGTCATTCTCTAAATCATTAACGTACATGGAAAAAAATAAAGGGAGACAAACTATCTCCTTGTCTCGTTCCAAGGGAGGTAACAAATGTTTGACTTATTTCGTTTTCAAATTTTACACTAGATTTAACATTTTGGTATAAAGAATATATCGTATTCATTATATTGCCCCGTATGCCATATTTAATCAATTTATAAAATATGTTACATGTACCCCTCACCAAAATATCAAAGGCTTTAGTAAAGTCCTCGTAACAGACAAATAGTTTTTTATTTTGTTGTAAAAAGTATTCTATGGCGTTGCTAAAAACAAAAAAAAGTTATCAACTGTGCCCATAGTTTTACGGCAACTGGCCTGGGCCTCACAGTATACTGAATAGTTCTCAGCCCATAAATTTCTATTATTTAGTACTTTAGTAAACAATTTTCTAAATGTACTAAGTAATGTTATCCCTCTATACTTTTCATGAATGTTTGGGTCCCCTTTTTAAATAAAGGTACAATATACCCTTCTGTCCACATTAAACCTAGAAAAAGCACTAGGCCTGGTTCATTTGTCCCTTATAGCTAACTTATATGAAGACGCAGTCAGTAGTTGCTACATTTGTATTGGTGAACCAAGGGGCGCTTGTTAGTTTATTGAAGCCGTAAAAAACATAATCAAAGTTGAAATAAACGACATTAAATCAACAAAATTTCATAGACAAATCTGAACAAGTACATAAATATTAATTTCGTCTTTCATTGATTTTGATCACCAAAAACACACAAAAAAAAGTGTAACATACTTTACAGAACCGATACGATGTTAACATGAGTATATACCAAGTCACGAGATATAAGATAAGTTTACTTGTTAACAACAATTATTTAATTGCAAAGATACATGTATTTCCGCATTTACAAATGTAGCATTACGTGTTTTATGGGTTTTGTAAAAACGTTTTTGTATGTTAATTAGAGATTAATAACTGCCTTAGCGGGGCATTTTAGCGATAATAACCCCGGCAGTAATAATGGCCCTCGTGCTAAAGCCCTTTGGCTATTATCATACTGCCGGGGCTATTATCGCTATGCCTGTTACTGAACTGTTTAATACGCATGTCGATTTTGCATTTTGGGATAGGCCTACCGAATCTTATTATTTTTTACCTAATCAACGTTTCACATTGTCGAAAATGTACTTACCTCAATAGAATGCATGTTTTGCATACAGGATGTTTCAAAATGCAAAGCAAACAGTTTCAAAAACAAAGTTTTCAATACACTTTGTTTTCCTTTCGTCTCCTCTTTTAAAAGCTTCTTTAAGTGACAGTGTCCGATTTCAATAATCTATCCGGATACTAATCATATTAAACAAGGCGACTCCATTCTCGAATATTTACCATTTTGATTATTAAAAACATTGGATAATTATATCAAACATCAAAAGAATATTTTAACAACATAGTTCTTTATTAGCTTACATTTTAGGTGTAGTTTCCCGTGAAGATGAGAGTTCATATGTTTTCGAAATTATACCAATTTGTTTTGTTTACAAAGTTTAAATGATGACGTCATGTATGACAGGTTAAATTCAAAATTCCTTACTATTCCGTGCTGTTTAAAAAAATCTAGGTTTCTTTCTTGTAGAAATGTATTGCATATATATTTCTAATAAGTCTATGCTTTTTGCAAGAGCCTACAGCGTTCGCTCCGCAATATCAGAGCCAAATCGTGGTAATATTTTGCGGAGGGCGATAATGAGCCAGACGCATGGCAAAAATGTTACTATTTAAAGTAGCATGTGTATTAAAGCAATATATAAACCAAGATACGAGATATGAATTAAATTTAACATTGAACTACATGTACAATTATTCCACCTCCAGGACAGGAATAGTGCATATCACTTGAAAATGCATTTCCGCATTGCGGTAACCCACAATCCAATAATAAAAGCATTCGCATTTGTAGTCCAATTTATCTTAATGCTTTAATACTGTTATATTGTCCTTATTTCCTTTTCTATCCGTATACCAGACAAATGTATCCCTCAGTACTGTTGATAGAGGGTAACGTTCTGATGATAACCTTTATTCGTGACAAAATGAAGACAGTTTAATTGTTTAGCATTACTGTTCTTCAAACTGATACTTTTTCAACTATTCAGACATCACCGCACTGCAATTCCGACAGCTTTTCTTTTTCGTTCCTAAGAGTTCATCCTTTAGTGCAAATCACAAGAAGCGCCGCAATGCGACAAAACCAGGTTTTCAACGATTCAACCAAGTATTGATGTGACAGGAATAGGAAATGAAAGATGGCAGTGAAGAAAAAATGATGCCGTTATTTTGGTTGCATTGGTTGCATGCAAAGTTTGGCGTCAGTAGGCCAGAGCAAACTTAAGTTATTGAGCGGAAACTGAATTTCTTTCTTAGAAACAGTGCCCTTGACATACACCTGCGTAGCAATCCAAATCTGCGTCTTGATATAAGCTACCCATACACCAAGTTTGGTGTCAATAGGCCAAAGCAAACTGAAGTTATTGAGCGGAAACTGAATTTCTATTGTTAGTAACAGGGACCTTGACCTTGATTATAGACACCTGGGTAGAAATCCCAAAGCTGCCTCTTGATATAAGCTACCTATACAGCAAGTTTAGTGTCAATAGGCCAAAGCAAACTAAAGTTATTTTAAAACTGAATTTCTTTTTTTAAGTAACAATGACCTTGCCCTTGATCACAGACACCTGGGTAGCAATCCCAAGCTGCCTCTTGATACAAGCTTTGAGCAGAAAAACTGTATAACATATTTCCTAATGTTACGTTTTGCTGCTAAACCCTAACGTTAAACATAATATACGCTTTTGCTACATATAATAGTTGAAAGTGCGTTTTACTTAC
>Ga0224511_10005069_pt1 | contig 10212 bp, 7 predicted proteins | sample SF_May12_sed_USG_2_FD_169988 | JGI IMG/M metagenome (GOLD analysis project Ga0224511, IMG submission 169988) | Sediment microbial communities from San Francisco Bay, California, United States - SF_May12_sed_USGS_8_1 | ecosystem: Environmental > Aquatic > Marine > Sediment | place: USA... | reverse complement strand
TGCACATGCAAAATAGATTGTTTTAAGCACAACACTATCAAGCATTAAAAAGTGTAAGTCAAAATCTTCTCCTGAAAATTGATGATATTGAGCTTGAAGTAGACAATATTCCTTATTGGTGTTACCTTTGTTTTCATCTTAAATGGAGGGCCATTGATGTTAAATGGGTAATATATGTTCGCATATATATGTTGACCTTAAAAAAGTAGTAGTAAATGTAGTAACCAAATATTATCTCACATCGTCGGCAACCACAGTGCTTTCTTCCGTTACACTCCATACGTACTGTGGGCAATTTGACTTGCAAAATCTCGTTTTCATGAATATGCATGAGGCAGGGAGACCAATCTTATTCCAATGAAATCACATGTTACAATTAAATTCTCTTCAACATCAATGCAGGGCTCCAGATAATTATTATTTCCAGGGAGTAAATGTACAATCTCCTAAACGAGTGAGGGGGTAAAGTACTCCCTAATTTAAAACCCAGGGAGTAAATGTGCTCCCTTATTAAACAATCAAACTGTAAATGTACAGAAACACATTATTCTTCTGTTTTTGTATATTATACATTTAAATAATTCCTTATCTTTAGCAGACCTGTGTAAAAACAACTCCAGATACTAACTAAAAAGAATGTACATCAACAGAGTGTGGGGGCAACGCGCACTCGCCGTTCTCAGTAACTAGACAATTGCGCAAAGAGTTTCTTAACATATGTTCACCCATAAAAAAACATAACAACACTATCTGAATAGTATTCAAAGTTTAAAAGAACATATTTTATCGTACCAAATGTTATTAATCAAGTTAACACATCCGCTTTATGAGTAATAGTCCATTAAAATAAAACGCATTTTTAAGCCAGCTGTACACGTGCAATTTAAAAACAGTTAAGCAGTACGACACTAAACGGGAAATATACAGTCATAATTTTATATACATTACGCAGGCTCTGTTAAATAAAGTGGTCAACGTACACCAATTTTTATGAGCAAACGAAACTAAACTATGAAATGTACGCGCTAAAATTTTAATGCGAGCGTATCTTACCCCTTTACTTAAAAATTTAACGAGTAAATGTACGCTCAGAAATCCCAACCAGCGCGTAAATGCCCGTTTTCAGGGGGTATATCACCCCCTTACGCGCCTTATCTGGACTAATGCATCAATGATGTCATACTGGTATTTTCTTACTTTAAATCGGAACCAACATACATGTTTTGAATGGTAAACCAAACCTTAGATATAAAACGTAATTTCATTGGCTAGTTTTCCGCAGTGGTTTCCTTGCGGAACAAATGAAACTGCCTCATTAATTATTCATGATTACGAGATTTTCCTAAGCAAATAGCCCACGGTACATGGCACAGCATAGCGGAGTAATGTATCATGGGATAACCAACGATGATTTATATCTCATAAAACAACATAAAAGAATCAAACTGAAGGGGAAGAGATGTCAGGCAAAGCGTAACTCACAGAAAGATGACAGTACAAAATCAGTGGCGGATCTAGGTTTTGACCTTAGGGGGGGATTTCTGTAAGTTTCAAAAACTATGGGAGAAGATGCAAAGAGTAACTTTAGTTCAAAGTTTTCTATTGTCAAGTTGGCTCTGAATGTTCAGTGATTTCCAGCGACATAAGAACCAACTATGGAAAAGCATGACGAGGGCCAGGTGCAAAACTGTTATTTTATATTTAATTTTATATACCAGTTGATATTACTCTTTGCACCGCGAGCGGCAAGATACAACACCAAGTTGACTTACCTCCTCCTGGGAAACCTGTACCACAGTGCATGAAAGAAAAGGTTGGTTAAAAAAGCATAGGGGCCATTTAAGGTAATAGTAGTGTAATGGATTCACAGATTTGCAACTAGGTAGAAGTTTAAACAACTTTTTTTATTGAAATATATGCCATTTAGAGACATCATTCACCACAACGTATTTCAGTTTTTGCTTTTTTGATTTTATAAACAAGATTGAAGATGTTCATTCTATTCATATTAAAGGGAGGTAATAAGGTGTAAAATTGTTTCCCTTAATTTAAATTTAAGCAAATAAAGGTTACCCGGTACTTGCATTTAAAAAATAATTTTCTATAGTTGAAAAGTAAAAGTAAAATCACATTTTAACGAGAAAAATCTTGTTTATATTTTGTTGAAACATACAAATGTGTATCCCTCGAAGTCCATTACACTACTATTACCTTAACAACACATAACATATCATAGCAGCAAATGTTATCATGAATAAACAATTTGCAACACATTAACTTACTGACATCGATAAAATATCAAGGCAGAACTAGTAGTGGTAAGTATAAAGCTTAATATGCAAGAAATTGGACATTAATACTGATTTAATAATTGAACATAGTCAAATATTATTTTCTTTATTTCTGGAGTTTCCTCATATAAAGTCTAGTCTAATGGTTTAATGAGAAACATTTGATGATGTTTCTAAATGATTAAGCACAATTTTTTAAACCTTCACCTAGGATACGTCTGAGCTCATGATGTGACCTTTAGAACATAGGACATACAAAAGTTACATCAGCTTATAATGGTATGTCCAAAATAATAACCTACACTTTGTGTGACATATCAATTGTTTTACATTATAAATGCCAGTTAAATCTACAGACCATGAGATAAGATACATGTACCGGTATGTGGCAATTTCGTCACGTAAAAAGTTTCTTTCTAATGTTAGATCTAAATCTCTTGATTTATAACAATTTAATGTACAACTGACACAAAATGCTATCTGATGCATCACAAAAGGTATATTATTTAAACAATATTGAATGCTTTTGTCCAACAAAACAGGGAAATAGACATCCTCTATTATCAATTTATCATTTTAAATACTTAGGCCTACAATAAAATATTGTTTGTTGCCCCTCCAGCGACCGACCTGCTTAAATTGCGGCGACCCAAAATATTTTTTGCTGTTTTCTAAATAATATTTTATTTTATTTGTTCCAGAAACAAAAGATAACAATACATATAATTTGAGTACAAAATGACCGCAATCTCGCAGACTCACAACATAAAAAAAGTGTTACTGCCATGAGCTATTGCCAGCGTTTACATTTATTAAGCATCAAATTCAAGGGTCAAATGTACCGGCGGTGTAGTTATTTGATGGACAAAACGGCGTGACATAGCTGTACAGGTTATGAAAAACGATGCAGAGTTTTCATTTGACATGCAAAAAATACCATTTTACTAAGAATACATAAAATGTTCAAATACAAAGGTAAAACATACATCCCCTTACATGTACACAGGTACCAGTAACCTGTCTTATACTAAAAATGGATGCGTGACGCGGAAACCTTCTTTTTGTCTAATTACCATGGGGAACCATAATGCCAAAACTTTTACGAATAACATTTAAACAATAGTATTTAACTTACAACTTTATAAATGTTGGCTGCAATTTTTCATGAAGCTTTGCATTCAAGTTATGCTTAATCTCAGTATGCATTCTTTTTAAATTTCAAATTGAAAAAGGTTGTTTGCGTTTCCTGGATCCTTTTAATACAAATACGGTTAATGTGTATGTAAAAGTATTTATATTTTATAAGCTGTTAAGAGTTTCATTCTTATCTATAATATTGTTTTAAAGCTTCAAATCTCTAATTATTTTGTGATTCGTTATTGTAAACAGACTGTGAGTAAACATATTAAATTCTACGATATTGTTTCAAAAAAGTAAGCTTTTAGGGGTATACTATAAACTACTATGAAATAGTTAAGTTAAACTTAACATGTAGGTAGGGTAATGGTTTAAACACGAGGAAGAAGTCACTTTAATATCAAAGATGAAGAAAGGTTTTGAAACATGTGCAGTGTGCTCCTTTTGCTTTGGTAATACATGTACCATGCGCGCATATTTATTAGCAACGCTTTATAGAGCGATGTGTTATTTACAAGTGTATTTTTTATTGTGTTTGTATTTTGTACAACTAACTGTTGTAGAATTCTATAGCGATCATAGCATAAGGCAAAAAAAAATTAGTAAATCTACATTTTTATAAAACAACATTTAAGGGTTAAATATGTCTTATTTGCGATTAAGTTTACTTACAGTTAATGCTTTTGAAACTACCTATCAACCCAACCCTTATTGGCATGGGTCACTGGAGGGGCAACAAACACTATTTTAAGTCCAGCCTTATCATACATGAATGTGCATATAATCGAGCAATATTAAGGCCGCTATTCAACATGCTGTATCCAAATTTGAATATGCATATCAGTATCCGGATAAAAATCTATGGTGAGAAACATTGGGGCTATTCCTGCCATCTGTATCAATATCTGCCTATCCCTGTCCATAAACCACATCCTGAAAAAATGCTCATTCAGCCATTTTATCCTGATCAGGATGGCATACAGACATCATCTGGTACGATTAGGGGCTTGAAAGACATTGTCTGGAGTGTTTACCCCACTAATGGCACTATTACTAAATTGATGCGGCATTTAGATTCAATGAAGAATTATATGTTATTTGTCCTCAAAACACTCATAATAGCCCTCGGATAAATTATTAAAGTTGTTATTTCTGTTTAATTAGCAAATTGCCTCTATTTTCTCTTAATTAATGCAACAAAGGCATATATTCTGTGTCTGATTCATGGAAACTATGCAAGGGGCATGCATTGAAGATAAATAAGTTCACTTAAATACAACTGTGTAAACAGGTTAAATTACTCTATGAATGATAAGTTGTCAGTTTCAAATAGGAAGATACATTTGGTGGATACTGATACATGGAACAGGGTGTTCATGTTAAAATCTTGCAGACACTGATCCAGATATGGATCTGGATCCTGATACAGACATGTGGAATAGCAGCCTAAAGCACAATTTTTTTTCTTCCATCATTTATTCATTACCCAATTTAGCAGTAATTGTAAAAATTAATTTTTAATGTAAAACAGCCAGCAATTAGATGGGTGCTTTCGGAAACAAAAGCTATCATGTCTTCCCCCATATGTCACTGGATGGAAACAATCGGCTTTTAACATCCCTTTTTGTGTTATCCTTTGTGTACTATGTATCTGACAAAAACTAATTATACCATGTTTGCCTTATGTATGTACATGAATGATGTTTTTATGTTGGTATATATTATGCAGAAGTAAATCTATCTATCTATCTATCTACATGAAGATGGGATCATAAACATGAGCTATCACAGGAAGTGATTAGTACTGATCGGCTGCAACATGGGAAAGGGGGTTAATTTGTTAAAATGATAGTCAGAGTTATTGAACTTGGTAAAGGGCCTAGGTCATACAATGTTTAACCTTGAGCTTTGACCTTGACCTTGAAGTGACCTTAGTCAAACAACGTTACATGGTACTGTACATTTTTGCCAAGTCATTTCAAAATGTCCCCAATCCTTCAAGAGTTAAAGAGCGGAAACATAAAAAAGTCATACAAAGTAAAACAGTGAACTATGACCTTGATCTTGATTTGACCTTGGTCAAACATATGCACTGCACATTGACTCATCATACTTAAAATTTGTGCAGAGTTAATTGTGAATCTCACCAGAGGTTAAAAAGATAAAGGGTGGACACAAATACAGTCATACAATGTTTAACCTTGAACTATGACCTTGACCTTGAACCGACCTTGGTCAAACATATGTACTGCACATCGACTCATCATACTTGACATTTGTGCAGAGTTATTTGTGAATCCCACCAGGGGTTTAAAAGATATAGAGCGGACAAAAATACAGTCATACAATGTTTCACCTTGAACTATGACTTTGACCTTGAACCGACTTTAGTCAAAGATACGCACTGCACATCCATTCATCATACTTGATTATTTGAAAATCCCATTAGGGATTCAAAAGATATAGAGCGGACACGAAAGCGTGACGGACAGACAGACAGACAGACGGACGGACGGACAGACGGACGGACGGACGGACAGACGGACGGACGGACATACTGACAGACAGACAGACGGATGGGCGGACGGACAGACGGACCGACGGACATACAGACAACAGAGCTAAAAACACTATGTCTCCCCATTTTATGGGGGGAGACATAATAAAGGAAATGGAGAGTATTTCAGAAATACTTTACTGACCATTTTCTGTGCGAGTCGTGAGCCGGTCGTTATCCAGCGGCTGGATGCCTGGGTGGCCGATCCTAGCAGCGGCAAAAATCCCCGTATAGCAAACATCATGCAAAGCCTGTATACAGTCACACAATGATAACGTCTCAGCTGTTTAATGTAACATGTGGAGGTAGTTGGGAAAGGTTTAAAAAACAACATAGTTTGGTTTTTTTGTTTGTACAACAATATTCAACCTTCAATTTCAAACATATATACCCACGCATAAGCTGTGCTTTTTAAAGTATAGAAGAAACGAACACCATACACATATACATATATATATTTATAGTGCATATTGACAAAAGGTGATTTTAAAACTTTAAATCACATGTTCTGCCCATAAAGTGATTGCTAATGGAGTCTTCTATATCAAAATTAACTTAGGAATTTTATCATTACACAATGAGCCGTGAAATGACATAAGTTATATGTGAAAAGCATGGTACAGGCCTCTGATCCAATTGAAGGATAAATGATGTTTAACAGATATTGATTTTAAATATCACTCACACCTTTTAACTACATTTTAATATAACATTAAATTACCCATTAATCCTTAGAAGAGATTAGTACTGAAGATACTGCAGTGTACTGTTAAATACTCATGCATCACATGGGAAAGGTCTACCAGATGTCGCATTTGAGTACGGTAATACTTTTAACTAAATGAGCGGGAAAAAATAATAGGACTAATTCACTTCAAAATGTGTTAGCCCAGGGGTCTGGGGTTAACACATGGGTTTTGTCACAGGAGTGACACTCAAACTTAACTTCAATAACAATGAAAATGTTCTATTTTTATATTATCAAATATTTATTTAAAAAGTTCCTAACAAGAAGGCCACAATACCCTAGGCTGCTCACTTGAGACATAAAGTGATTAAAGATATTTTAAGTTCACATTTTAAAACATCCTACATTTTACCCCATCACCTAATTATATAACCAAGCAAACCATAGCTATTTTGGGAGCAGATCACCCAAGGTAGAGGCATGGGAAGCAATCCGATATTGAAGTCGTGAATCTTAAAATATATTTTGTATGATTAATATTAGGAAGCATTTTATTGTATTCTACACTTGTGAATTTCTACTGAAAACAAAACAACACCTTTAACATACTTTTTTACATAAGTTAACTGGTTATTATAAGCCCTGTTACATTCCTCCAGTCCTACTTAATAATAGACTGGCAATTAACGTATCGACAGACCGCTTGAAATGACGTCCGATGCCCGACAAAAATTCCGGAAATTTACATTACGCCATAACGTACAACGTAATTTGGGCCAATTAGAAGACTGGATCTTTTGAGTATCACTGGTTACCAAACTTGCAATGGTTTGACGTAACGAGGTTTCCCGCCATTTTGTCGGGCATCGGACATTATTTCAAGTTCTGTCGATACGTTTATCATAATGAGCGGTCCAATAAGTAATATCACTGTCGGACCGGGGCCGAAATTGTAATTTTTATTGGTCCTGTTTGACTGCCATTTGACTGGTTAACATTTTATGCAATGACTTCCAGTGAAATCGAAATGTTCCTTTATTATTTATATTAACTCCCTAAAATGCACTAGCTTAACTGTAACGGATTTATTCCTTTACTAACTTTCTTGTAAATAATTAATAGTTATGTTATAAAATTGTCATTTAAAAAGAGATTTGATAGTGGCACTGTAATTGTCCTTGGGACACTCATATTAGCACTCGGCTAATAACAGTTCCAGTACCAAACCTCTTATTTAATAACATATTGTATTGCATATGTTTTTATGTGGCCTCAGTTTAAAAAAACACCAAAATAATGTATTTTTCGGGATAAACCTCCTCCCTCCCTCTTTGTCTACATGTACAGTCAAACCTGTGTTAGCGGTCACCTCTATTAAGCAACAACCCGTCTTAAGCAGCTAAACAAAATTTTCCCAAATGTTAAATTTGTACTGATATTCTCCTCTGTTAAGCAGCCACCTTCCTTAAGCAGCCACTTTTTGCGCTTCCCTTTTGTGGCTGCTTAACACAGGTTTGACTGTACTTGTTCCTTTGAAAGTTATTTATTTTTAGATCTAAACAATCCATGTTTTAGATTTAAAAACGCTAAAAGGGGGAAATTGTGCGAAGTGAGCATGCAAAAAAGTTATAGGTAACATTTGTGTCTTGTTGACAATTAAGACATGTGAACTTTGAGGTTAACAGTAATCATGCAATTGTAATTAAACTGTCAAAGAAAAAATATATGGCAAATACCAGCAGGCCAATGTCTAAGAACACAAGATCATTTTTGTATGACATTTGTACAGCGCAGTAAATTACAAGCTTATTAATTATGTATAATAAAGGTGTTAAATTATCACTTATTTGCATTTTCAAATTCAGCATACAATTTTTTATGGATTAAAAAAATATCCGAACGTAGATAGTCAGCCGTCTATGTTTCAAACGTCTGTTTCATTCATTCCATCCATCGCCTTTCTACCTCTAAAAAATTGTCATGCTTTTACACCATATTCACCAAAACAAGGAACAGTCAATCACACTGATGCTATCCATGCATCCCAGCAACATCAACAGTGACACTTAACAAACCAGGGCAGTAACATGAATTTGACCTGTCATTGGTGACCACATAAACTCCCTTTCATTTTTAATGATGTGCGTATAAAAACTTGGTCTCTGTCCGGTACCTATCAAGTTTTGATTTGGCTCAGTGGTAAAACACTTGACTGCCAACCCAGGGATTGCGAGTTTGATCCCCCCCATCTAAAATTACATGTACTTAAAGATGCTATGCCCGTATCTGTTAGGTCAAAATTGTTTACTACATCTTACATTTGAACCATATTTAAGCAGTGAAACCTACTCCCATAAATATGAGAAACTGCCAAATAAAGTTATCCTTGCATGTAAAAATATTACTGAAAAAAGAATTTGTTGAAAATGTGTGGCCCGCAAATTCGGCTTTGTTTATTTACGTTTCGACCCATTGCGTCGAAACAGTTAAATAGCTTGACTACAATCATTATACTCAGTTGACTCGGTGGTGCAGAGGTAACGCATCCGCTTAGAGTGCAAGAGGTCCCGGGTTCAATTCCCGGCTCCGGCAAGGGTTTTAATGTTTGATTTTTTGTTTTGTTATTGTTGTGTTTTTACCTTTTTGTCCAAAAACACATTTGTCAAACAATTTTGCAATTTCTTTTGCAATGTTAATTTATTTTGTATACTTAACATACTGCAAGACTTGTGATCCATTACATAAGTAAGGGTATAAAGATACAGACCTAGCATCTTTAAAAGAGATATGTACAGGATCTTCCCAGGAAAAGGCTCCTGTGTATCAGTGCAACAAACTGGGCTTGTTGAAGAATCTGCATGTTTGTCATGTGTGGTGGGCGCTCCAGTACTCTGCACTATGGGCCATGGTCCAATAATAGAAAACATTAACAATTATGAATGCCCAGACGCCGAATGGTAATGTCAGAGTGTGTTGTTAAACAACCGCAATACCCCCAGGAACCTATCACTGTCTAAAACAATCTGTGGCCAGTGTAGTCCATATGTATACATGTAAAAAATCACCAAATTTAAATATATATTACACTAGCCCACACATACTATGACATCCCTAAACCGTGCCGGCACCCTGGGCCTGTAATGCACCTGTCAATATTTTGCCCGACCAGGGGGCGGCGGGCTGACCCAGGGGAATTTAACATCTCAAAATGTTTGAAGTCTAAATCACCACCCTAGAGACAACACTTTTGTCTAAATCCCCACCCTTGAGCCTGCTTGGTGCATCAAGTCATGGCCCATATGGGATGTAATTTGTAAAAACCGACAAATGTCTATTACCCGGGACCCGGATTCCATAAGTTTGTCAAATTCCCGCCTGTCAGCAATGGTCTTCTGTTTAAAGCCCCGTGTATACCCCCCCCCCTCCCCCCCCGGGTGGGCAAAATATTGACAGGTGCATACATGTATTTGTGGCTATCAATACACAGTTCTATCAATCAATGGCCAATTATATTCCAATTTAGAAAAAAAAGAAGCATA
>Ga0224511_10005068_pt1 | contig 10214 bp, 9 predicted proteins | sample SF_May12_sed_USG_2_FD_169988 | JGI IMG/M metagenome (GOLD analysis project Ga0224511, IMG submission 169988) | Sediment microbial communities from San Francisco Bay, California, United States - SF_May12_sed_USGS_8_1 | ecosystem: Environmental > Aquatic > Marine > Sediment | place: USA... | reverse complement strand
CGCATCAACGAAAGGGAGCAAAATGAAATTGATGAAACCGCCTATCGCGGCACGAAACATATTGGCAAACTTGGCATAGAGGCAAGTTACGAAAAGCTGTTACTTGGAAGGGTCGGCGTGGAAAAAATGGAAGTCAACGCCTTCGGCCGCGCAGTTCGCCCCCTGGAAAAAGAACGGGTCGCACCCCATGCCGGTATGAATCTGTATTTGAATATTGATATCAGGCTTCAGCGTATCGCCGAAAAAGCCCTGGAAGGCCGCCGCGGCGCAATTATAGCCATGGACCCCGCTAGCGGTGCCGTACTGACTTTCGCCAGCGCACCTACCTATGATCCCAACCCCTTTGTTAATGGAATAGATACCCGGAGCTACAAAGCGCTTACCGATGACCCAGATAAGCCGCTTATTAATCGGGCGCTTAATGGAAAATACTCGCCCGGCTCTACCATTAAACCCTTTATGGGACTAATTGGACTGGAGTCAAAGAAAATACACCACAACTCACCTGTGACCTGTCCGGGCTGGTTCAAATTACCCGGCGACAGGCACCTGTTTCGGGACTGGAAGAAAACCGGGCACGGCGAAGTCAGACTGAAGGACGCCATTGAACAATCTTGTGACGTTTATTTTTACAGGCTGGCAACGACCCTTGGTATAGACATCATGAAAGATTCTCTCAAGGCCTTTGGTTTCGGCGAGGAAACCAGAATTGATTTGCCGGGCGAATCCACTGGCTTGCTGCCCTCCCCGGAATGGAAACGTTCGCGCGGCCAACCCTGGTATCCCGGCGAAACAGTTATGACCGGTATCGGCCAAGGTATAATGTTAGTAACACCTCTACAGTTGGTATCGGCTACTTCCATGATCGCCAACCAGGGTGTACGCATGAAACCGAACCTGCTTCATGCCATTGAAGACCCGGCAACAAAAGAGTTACGCGAAAATATTCCTGAGTCGTTATCACGCATAAGACCTTCTGATGAAGCTTATCTGGCAAAAATTATTGAGAGCATGGTTGCTGTAGTACATGGCGAGCAAGGCACCGCGCGCCGTTTAAAGTGGGGAGCCAAATACACGATCGCCGGCAAGACCGGTACTGCACAGGTGAAGTCCATTAAACAAGGGGAAAGCTATGATGCCGATGCCCTGCCGGAACGCCACCGTGATCATGCACTATTCATTGCCTTTGCGCCGGCAGAGGCGCCAAAAATTGCTATCGCCATTATTGTCGAAAACGGTGGGCATGGTAGCAGCGCTGCCGCACCCATTGCCCGGCAACTGATGGATGAATATCTTTTACCAAAAGAGATAACGAGCGAGACGACCGGTAGCTGAGCGATATGCCCAAATCCCTGACAAATCTGCAACGCTGGCACATGGACAAACCCATGTTAATTGGCCTGGGCCTGCTGGCACTGTTGAGCATGCTGGTCCTATACAGTGCCAGCGCTGAGAGCCCACGCATTATTGCCGCCCAGTCGTTGCGTTTATTACTGGGGTTTGGCGTTATGTTGGTCATTGCTCAAATTCAACCGGAAAAGCTGGCCCGCTGGGCACCTTATATTTTTGCCATTGGACTCATGTTGCTAGTGCTGGTGCTGATTATCGGTGCTATCGGCAAAGGCGCCCAACGCTGGATCAATTTGGGCTTTACACGGTTCCAGCCATCGGAAATCATGAAACTCGGTCTGCCGATGATGATTGCCTGGTATTTTTCCAGGCAATCCCTGCCACCCACATTCAAACATATTGTCATTGTCGGTATTCTTATCTGTGTTCCCGCCGGCCTGGTGGCCGTCCAACCTGATCTGGGGACAGCATTGATGATCGGAAGCTCTGGCATATTTGTTCTGTTCCTGGCCGGCATGGGCTGGCGCTGGATTGTTGGCTTGATAACACTCTTGAGCTGTTCGGCACCTTTATTATGGACATACTATATGCGTGACTACCAGAAACAACGCATATTGACATTGTTTGATCCCACATCCGACCCACTGGGTACGGGCTATCACACACTGCAATCCATGATCGCCGTGGGCTCCGGCGGTTTTTACGGCAAAGGCTGGTTAAATGGCAGTCAGGCCCATTTGGAATTTTTACCGGAAAGCTCGACTGATTTTATCTTTGCCGTATTCGCCGAAGAGTTCGGTCTAATCGGTATTATGTTGTTGTTCGCGCTTTATCTGTTTGTAGTGGGCCGGGGACTTCTTATTGCAGTTTATGCACAGGAAACGTTTACCCGGTTACTCGCCGGCAGCCTGTCTCTGACATTTTTCTTATATTTCTTCGTTAACATCGGTATGGTAACGGGAATTCTACCGGTCGTGGGCGTTCCTCTGCCTATTATCAGTTACGGCGGCAGTTCTATTGTTACACTTATGGCTGGGTTTGGTATCCTTATGAGCATTCACACACACAGAAAAATCGTTCACGTCTAAATGATCTCCGTGTTTAATCGCCACCTAAGTCTATTTTTACTACTGCTCGCGCTGCCTACCCACGCGATGTCGGTAGACAGCAGCGAGTATCCCAGGCTGGAGGAGTTTATTAGCAGTATGGAGCAAAAACACAAGTTTTCTGCTACCGAACTCCGCGGATGGTTTGCTGAAACCGAGATACGAACAGACATTATCGAGATCATGCAAAGGCCAAGGGAAGCGGCGCCATGGCACGAGTACCGCGAACAGTTTGTCACCGGCCCTAGCGCATCAAGAGGATACCGTTTCTGGAAGAAAAATAAAAAGGCATTTGAGCGCGCGGAAAAAAAATATGGGGTACCTCCGGAATACATCCTGGCAATTCTTGGTGTTGAAACACAATACGGGCTTAATAAGGGCCGATTCAGAATCATGGACGCCCTTACTACTCTTGCAATGGAGCACCCCTCACGGCACGAATTTTTTCAGCGGGAGTTAGAGCAATTCCTGGTGCTTGCACGCGAGCTCAAGCGTGATCCCCTGGAATTCACAGGCTCTTACGCCGGGGCCATGGGGCTACCGCAATTTCTGCCCAGCAGCTACCGGCAATACGCCGTGGATTTCAATAAGGACCACCATCTCGACCTGCTTACCGATAACAGCGATGCCATAGGTAGCGTCGCCAACTACCTGAAAATACATGGCTGGAAAAGAAATGAACAGGTAATCGCCGACGCTGAGATTAATGGCAACTTGCATCCCTGGTTCGAGACCCTCAGTATAAAGCCCACTATGCAGCTAAGCCATTTTGTCGATTATGGCATTTTCCCAAAAAAGTCCCTTGACGCGCATATGCCAGCGACCCTGCTAAAGCTAGAGGCATCTGATGGCCCGCTTTACCGGTTTGGATTTAACAATTTTTATGTTATTACCCGGTATAATAAGAGCGTAAACTACGCCATGGCCGTTACCGAACTGGCCCAACTGATTCGGGAAAAAATGGATAACATCAATTGATCAAGAGATTCGCTGCAATTTGCGCCCTGATACTACTTGGCGCCTGTACTACTCACCCCAACAAGGGAGGTTACTACCAGGACGACGGGCCACACAACGTACCAGAAAAAGATATCGGCACCATCGCCAACGCTGTTCCCAGGGCTGAGCCTCTGAGCGAAAAGGGAAATAAACCCTATGCCGTTTTCGGAAAAACCTACCATCCGCTAAAAAACACTGATGGGTACCAGGAGCGTGGTGTTGCCTCCTGGTATGGCAAGAAATTCCATGGCAACAGTACTTCCAGCGGTGAACCTTATGATATGTATGCCATGACGGCGGCACATAAGACCCTGCCCCTGCCATCTTACGTCGAGGTGAAAAACCTGCAAAATGGCAGATCGGTGATTGTCCGGGTCAATGACAGAGGCCCATTCTTGCATAACCGCCTAATTGATCTCTCTTACGCCGCAGCCAGCAAGCTAGGTATCGTCGCTACCGGCACCGGGCTTGTCGAGGTCTCCGCTATTGCCACCACCGAGTCCGTTATCGAGGCGGAAGCCTTACCCCCAAGCCAGCGTTACGACAGTGTCACCGAGAATGTAAAAATTTATTTACAGGTAGGTGCCTTTAACCAAAAACAAAATGCCGAGGGTCTAAAAACCCGTTTAGCCAAAAACAACATAGGCCCGGTTTTTATCCAGGATAAAAGCTCCAGCAACAATCCTATCTACCGTGTTCGTATTGGACCTCTGGACAGTGTTGCCCATAGTGATGACCTGGTGGAAAAAGTTCGTTTACAAGGAATCTGGGACGCCCACATCATTATTGAGTAAGTCATTAGCTTGCTCTTTTCTTCTGTTATTTTCTGGAATATTTTATGGATAACATCAACACTGTTTTTTTAAATAACGAGTTTCTGAAACCGGAACAGGCCAAGGTGTCGGCATTTGACCGGGGGTTTGTCTTTGGCGATGGTGTTTATGAGGTAATTCCTGTTTTTGGGAAGCGGCCGTTCCGGCTCGGGCAGCACATGCAGCGCCTGAATAACAGTCTGTCCCATCTGGGCATCCCCAATCCTATGCCGGCAGAAAAGTGGCAAGAGGTGATCCAGCAACTCATTAACAGCAACGGCGCAGAAGACCAGTCTATTTATTTTCAGATTACCCGGGGACCAGCAGCGCGGGATCACTGCTTTCCAGAGAACATGACCCCAACCGTGTTTGGTTACAGTCAGACCCTGAAATACCCGGACCAGAAAACGCTTGAACAAGGGGTATCGGCCATTACAGCACCGGATATCCGCTGGCTACGTTGCGATATTAAAGCCATTGCCTTGCTGGCTAACGTGTTGATGCGTCAACAGGCCAAAGAAAAAGGGGTTACCGAAGCTATTTTGCTGCGGGATGGCCGGGTAACGGAAGGAGCAGCCAGCAACATATTTATTGTGTCCAACAATACGCTGATGACGCCACCCAAAGGCGATCAGATTTTGCCCGGGATCACCCGTGACCTGGTTATTGAACTGGCCCACGCCAACAACATTCCCTGCCAGGAAACCGAGATTACGGAAAAACAATTATTTTCCGCTGACGAAGTCTGGATGACAAGCTCTACAAAAGAAATTCTTCCTATTACTAAGATCGATAATAAGCCGGTAGGTAATGGCAAACCCGGCCCCATACACAAAACGGTTTTTGAAATCTATAAAAAATACAAACAGGATTTCCGTAGCGGCGTCGTGAGCGATTAGGTTATTACCTAGTCAGATTTCTGGCACAGATATGACCCGGGAAAGCCAACCAATTATTGTTCGTCAGTTGGGTACAGTGGAGTACACCCGATCCTGGGAACAAATGAAGTCGTTTAACAGCGAACGCGATTCAGCGACCGCCGATGAGATATGGTTGCTGCAACACCCGCCGGTATTTACCCAAGGATTAAAATACCGGCCCGAACATGAGCCAGTCGATTACAAAACTATCCCGGTAGTACACAGCGACAGGGGTGGTGACATTACCTACCATGGTCCCGGTCAGCTCGTCGCTTATTTGCTTATAGACATGAAGCGCAAAAACATGGGCATCAAGACCTTGGTCACTGCTATTGAAGAAAGCATCATGAACCTGCTCGAGGACCATAATATTTCAGGAAAACGAAAATCCGGCGCACCGGGAATCTATGTCACAGAAAAAAAGATCGCCTCCCTGGGATTACGGGTACGCCAGGGCGCCAGCTACCACGGACTATCCCTGAATGTGGACATGGACCTGAAGCCGTTCTCGGCCATTCCTCCTTGCGGATTCCGCAGCCTGGAAATGACCCAAATCGCTGACTTTTACCCGAATCCACAGATAAATGACATTGGCTCAAGACTGGTAGCCCATCTGGGAAGAAACTTGGGCTACAATAAGATTGAATTTGAACAGGGAGGCCTCTTTGAGCAATCACCCAGATAAACCGGCGACCAGTATCACTCCCAATCCCCTTAAAGGCGCGAGCAAAACCAGCCGCATCCCCATTAAGGTGGTGCCCCATGAAACCCCGCTGAAAAAACCCAACTGGATTCGTGCACGCTCGCCCAATAGCCCGGAAGTGGAGCGTATTAAAAATATTTTACGCGAACACCAGTTGTATACGGTTTGCGAGGAAGCGGCCTGCCCCAATTTAGGCGAATGTTTTAAACATGGCACTGCTACATTTATGATCATGGGGGGTATTTGCACGCGCCGCTGCCCGTTTTGCGATGTCGCACACGGCCGACCCGAAGCGCTGGATCAGCAAGAGCCGGAAAACCTGGCTAGGACCATTGCCGCGATGGGATTAAAATACGTGGTCGTCACCTCCGTTGACCGCGATGACTTGCGTGATGGCGGCGCCGCTCACTTTACTGCCTGCATCGGGGCCATACGTCAACATACTCCCAATACCAAAGTTGAAATACTGGTACCGGATTTTCGGGGGCGCCTGCCAGTTGCATTGAATATTCTGGGTCAACAGCCACCCGATGTACTGAACCATAACCTTGAAACTGTTCCCCGCCTGTACAAAAAGGCCCGGCCCGGTGCGGATTACCGGCACTCGCTGCAACTGCTTAAAGACTTCAAGGCAATGTTCCCAGAAATCCCGAGCAAATCCGGGCTCATGGTCGGCCTTGGTGAAACCGATGAGGAGATTGAAGCGGTTATGCAGGATTTACGTGCCCACAATTGCGATATGCTGACTATCGGGCAGTACCTGCAACCGAGCCGGCATCATCTACCGGTGGAACGTTACGTTACCCCGGAAAGCTTTGAGCAGTTTGCTGTAAAAGGAAAGGCCATGGGCTTCCGTCACGTTGCCAGTGGTCCGATGGTCCGGTCTTCCTATCATGCTGACCAGCAGGCATCGGACATTAACTGATTTATTTAATCCATGGCGACATCAACCAAAAAGGGTAGTAACTGGCAACAACAGGCAAGCCAGCCGGACAAAAAGCTGGAGCTCAATCAGATCATCCATCTGTTAGCAACGGATAAGCTGTTATCTAAGGAAAGCAGTGACCAGCTTTTTCGTTCACCACAATCGTCGAACAAGGTAGAAATGCACCCTCTGGTCATCATTGCCAACGAAAAAGTCACCAGCGCCAAACCACCGCACAATGTTTTGGATATCGAGACATTGAGCCAGTGGTTTGCCGACAAAATCGGCCTGCCATATTTTCATATTGATCCACTGAAAATCGACGTTGCTGCTGCGGCGTCGGTCATGAAGTACAGCTACGCTGAACGCAACAAGATACTCCCTGTGGAAGTGGCCAAGGATTACATCACAGTCGCCACGGCCGAGCCTTACGTCAGGGAATGGGAACCGGAAATTGCTCACATCACCAAAAAGCAGATCCGGCGAGTATTCACCAACCCTGCGGATATCAACCGCTACGTGGTTGAGTTTTACAGCCTGGCCAGATCCGTTAGTCACGCCATGGAAGAAACCGGTGGCAATGATCTGGGCAGCATCAGTAATCTGGAGCAACTGGTCGAGCTAAGCCGCGCCGGCAAGCTCGATGCCAATGATCAGCACGTCGTCACCATCGTTGACTGGTTGCTGCAGTATGCCTTCGAGCAACGGGCCAGTGATATTCATATTGAGCCCCGGCGTGACCAGGGTCGCATTCGCTTCCGCATCGATGGCACCTTACATCTCGTGTACCAATTACCACCCGCAGTAACCGCCGCCGTATCCTCGCGTCTGAAGATCCTCGGACGCATGGACGTTGCCGAAAAACGAAGGCCCCAGGACGGGCGCGTCAAGACCAAGACACCAGACGGCAAGGAAATTGAACTGCGTTTATCCACCATGCCCACGGCCTTTGGTGAAAAACTGGTCATGCGTATTTTTGATCCGGAAGTATTGGTAAAGAGTTTCAAGGAACTGGGCCTAAGCGATGAGGACTATAAACGTTGGCAACACATGGTCACGCAGCCGAACGGTATTGTACTGGTCACCGGGCCTACGGGTTCCGGTAAGACCACCACGCTTTATACGACACTTAAACAACTGGCTCAGCCGGAAGTGAATGTATGCACCATAGAAGACCCCATTGAAATGATTGAAGAAAGCTTCAATCAAATGCAGGTGCAACATAACATTGAGCTTGATTTTGCAGCCGGTGTTCGCAATCTGTTACGACAGGACCCAGACATTATTATGGTTGGCGAAATTCGTGATCAGGAAACCGCCGACATGGCCACCCAGGCATCTCTCACCGGCCATCTGGTATTGTCCACATTACACACAAACGACTCCGTCTCCGCCATTACCCGTCTCCTGGATATTGGCATACCACCCTATCTCATTAACGCAACACTGCTGGGCATAGTTGCCCAGCGACTGGTGCGTTGTTTGTGCCCTCACTGCAAACAGCCAGGACACCTGGATGACCAGCAGTGGCAAGCACTGGTTTCTCCCTGGAAGATCAACAAACCGGAAACCGTCTACGCGCCAAAAGGCTGCCTCGAATGCCGCAACACCGGCTATCTTGGACGCATGGGAATCTACGAAGTTTTAACGATGTCGCAGCAAACCAAAAAGCTGGTAACAACGGATTGCGATACCAACAAACTTCGCCGCCAGGCCATGAAAGAGGGTATGCGCACCCTTCGCATCAGCGGCGCCCAGAAAATTATCGCCGGACTTACTACCATCGAAGAAGTATTCAAGGTCGCGCCCGCCTACGAGGATTAGGCGTCGGAACTGCCAGCGGCTTTCTGCTGCGCTGCAATTTCGTTTCTTACCTGTTCCATATCCAGGGCCTTAGCCTTGCCTAATATTTCTGTTAGCGCGGATTCCGGCAATGCACCAGGCTGAGCGAAAATCACAATCTGGTCGCGGAAAATCATGAGCGTGGGAATGGAGCGAATCTGAAAATGCGCTGCAATTTCCTGCTCCTCTTCCGTATTGACCTTGGCAAACACAATGTCATCGTGTTTTTCCGACAGGTTTTCATAAATAGGAGCAAAGGAGCGGCAAGGCCCGCACCAGGGCGCCCAAAAATCCACGATAACCATATCGTTGGAATGCAGCACTTCATCAAAATTGGTTTTATCCAGGTTTACCGTGGCCATCACAAAAACTCCTGCAAAATTAACATAAAGACCCCTAGATGGAGCCAGGAATGACGATTACAACCCCTGGAACGCGGAAAATCCGTGAGGAAAATCAAATTACCCGGGATTATGCGGGGGTCAAAAACAGAGCGGCCTAGAAATAATGCAGAAGACCCAACGATATACTGTCAAAACTTTGTTCGGTACCAAAATCCAGACCAATACCCAGGTCACTGTCCTCGAACTCATAACGTGTTGCGTTTATACCTGCGGTAAAACTGGTGGCGTCTGTAATGGGCTTGCTCCAGGTCACAGAGAAACTGTAGCCAGTAGTATCACCAGTGGTTTTCTGAGAACCGTTAGACTGAACAGAAATCTCACCATCCATATCGGCATACGCTAGGGTCAACGCCAGAGAACTGGCTTCAAATGAAACGGAATAACTTGCACCAGCGAATGCACCGCTATCGACAAACCTTGCTCTAACAGAAGGATTAGAACTATCTCCCTCGACAAAGGCCTCAAACTCGCCTCGCTTGTAGCCTGCAAACATAGAGATACCGCCACCTATGTAATACCCCAAAGTGAAATCTTGATCCGATCTGTTCATAAATGTCAGCGTTCTAAAAAGCACCTTATCATCCATAATGGTCTGGCTGATTTTAATGCGCGAGTAAAAATTCTGGTAAGAGAGTGTTCCGGCATAATCCAACGTCAGGATATCCGGCGCGAAATGGACTTTCCCGCCTGTGCCACCATCGGTAGTATAAAAATCAATGCTTTTGTTGCTGGTCGATACTTCACCGATAAAATTAACGCCTTCGTCTGCTTTTAACTGGAGACTTGTAAGGACTGTACTCAGACAAAACAATGTTGCTGTTAACTGTTTTATTATCATAAAACCTCTCCCGGTAAACGATCCATCCTACCGAAATACCGTTTGCACTGTAGCGGTGATATATCAGTGCTGTTGCGAAATAACAGGCGGCTATGGTACCAACGGAAACATCAATACTGAGATAATAATTAAGTCCATGCTTCAATAAAAGAGGCAGCACCGCAAACAATGCCCGGAAATGTGTGAGAACGGCCCCAAACTCATGACCATCCACATATAAAGTGAAGAAAAAATAATTGGGAAATTTGGTGGGCCCGGTAGGACTCGAACCTACGACCAAGGGATTCACTCTGCCCGGTAGTTTCCAACCGGAGT
>Ga0224511_10005067_pt1 | contig 10214 bp, 6 predicted proteins | sample SF_May12_sed_USG_2_FD_169988 | JGI IMG/M metagenome (GOLD analysis project Ga0224511, IMG submission 169988) | Sediment microbial communities from San Francisco Bay, California, United States - SF_May12_sed_USGS_8_1 | ecosystem: Environmental > Aquatic > Marine > Sediment | place: USA... | reverse complement strand
TTTTTTCTTGAATTTTCTTCAATAGAGTTCGGTACATCTTTAACCCAGCCTTAATGTTCTTGTAAACTTGACCTTCATATAGGTGTGCTATCCGTCTAAGAAACAGCTGACTTGACGTTTAAAAGGTGAGTAGTGTATGGCAAATTGTAACTAACTTCGTCAGAACGACTAGCCAGGAAATAGTCGACACTTCAAATTTGTAATACAAAATCAGGCAATTTGCCAAAAGCGCCAACACATTCTTGTGTCAGACAACGTATTTCTATCTTGTTTTAGTATTTTTTTATTTATCTGTGTATTATTTTTTGCGACGAGCATTGCATTCTAAGCCCTAATGGCATGCTTTAGGTCGTCCGGGATTTTATATGTCTGGAACAAGACTGTCATTTGATGCAATCGACATACATACGTATATGGGTGGTAAAATGTTCTTAGAACCGTCATTAATTAGTGCCTTTCCTCTTTATACACTGTCCATTGCCAAACCAAATGTATAATCTTTTATCAATCGCTAATACATGTTATAATATAAATAGCAGTGACAATATCTACACGCCATAGTGTGTATAGAAATCACTATTCTAAAAGGAAACAACACACACACACAAATAAGTTTAACTGAAATGTATAAAAAACAATACCAAAAGACTTGTTCGATTACCGCAAATTTTGTTAAAAGAAAGTTAGTGTTTTACACTCAAACTATTCCTTTCGTTCTTGTGTGTAACCTTTCTTAACCCACACAGCAAATAGTATTTGTACAGCAAATAGTATTTGTAATACATAAATGTCAACGTTCTTTAAGTTCCAGAAGTCTCTCCTTTATATTCGATGAAAGATCCGCATACTACTATTAAGCAATTTGAACACATCGTAAGAAACGTTTACAGCTTTTTCTTCTGTCTGCGCGTCCACGGCTAGCATTTCTTAAATTAAATACAGATGCCACATGCGTATGAATTTGTAAAGTTTCAGTACGCCTTTTGTCCAGACAAGTGAAGGTGTTATCTCTGCAGGGGGTATCCAAATAGAACCATCTGATATGGCGATGAATATTTAATAACGGCAAGTAGAATCCCTGCAAAGGTTACATATTTAATCAAATGAACGGACAGACCACAGAAATATATATCGCAAAACCAGATAGGCATGTGTCTGAACATCAACATATCTTATTTTCTAATATAAACTCCTTCTATATTTCGTATGTTTTATCAGATTTCGATTCGTTGCGACGAGAGTTGATTTCTCCGCTTTTCTTTGGGACAAATTGCATGCTTTATGTCTTACGGTATATGGTTATCTTTTGAACTCAAAAAGCTAGCAGTAGCATAATTGCTAAATGAGAATAACACTATTGTTTGTTACATTGATATACGAAATATACTGATGTCATGCAAACTAACTAACTTAGGCTTTCCCCTTTTCTCAGATTATTGGTACCAAAATGTGGCAAAGATCAAACTTTTCGCTTTAAAAAATATTTTGATACATTGGAGAAACCAAAGTGGACAGAACGTCAATACTATTCCTACCTTATTCATTTTAACACTTTAAAAAAGTCTAAATAACGTGTACAGAGTCTCGAACAGCTCGTTTAGAAACCGTTATCTGCGCCATTGCGCGCTTATGCTGCAGACCAGTTGCCCTGGAGAAGCATGCGTGCGAACCCTGCAACGTGTCTGAAGAAAAGCTTTGCAGGTTACTTGTGAATGCCTTGAAACATAAAAACTTCGTTACAATTCTATGAAATATGCTGCCCAAATACTTCATAACGACCTGGATATCCTATATGAATGTGACTATATGATTTGAACTGTGAAATTAATTGGCGCATATTTGCGACTTTTATATAACAGTACATACTTCGTAGAAAAAACTTCTTGCTCTTTCAGTAAATATATATAAGTATATAAGTAACTGATTTGATTATATCACTGAATACAGAGTACATGTTTAAAATCTCAATATGGGTCGACCTATCCGACAGTAACACCACATAAAGCCCAATGCAAATGTATCCGTATTACATTACTTTCTAAAACAGTTTTCATTGTGTACGATTTATGACGTGACAAAATCCATCATTCATTAGATAATAGTTTGTTCCATGTCCCTTTTAAACTGGAAAATTAAGCATTTAATTGAATTTAAAAGGTATTTGCTCCACATATATAATTAAATTGTGTACACGTTATAAACAACAGGTATTTAACAACAATGGATAAGTTTGCGACATCATTTGCATAGTATTACATAATTTATAAAGGTCGACGTCATCTAACAAATTGTTACGACTGCAAATTTAATGAAATATTCCATTACTACATCACGCAACTGCGAATGAAAATAGGGCTTGTCTTTGTCTTTACCTATTCTTAATAATGACCTTTGGTTTTATATCCTACAATCAGTCTGCAACACAAAGCGTAAACCAGTGAGCCAAATAAAAGATCATTATTATCACCCTTCATTAAAAACATCGACCAAGTATTTTCATTATTAATTACTTGAACCTCAACTGTTAACAACGGATGACCAATTGAAATGATTCACCATATGTTTAGTTCATTAGTTTTTAACATTGTAATGGTCATGCTCAATTACACGTTTAAACTATATTATAACAACACGAATTATTAGTGGCATAATATGCTAATTTAAAAAAAAACTCTTCCACTTTAACACTACATTTAACGATTTTTTCCGACTACGCTACGATGTGTTTAGAAACATATAATTACATATCAATCGTGCGCCTTTAATGTCCTGAACACGTACGTAACACAAATATTGGTTTATGATTTTTTCTCTGTGACACATGTTTAGACCTAGGTTTGGTCCCTTTAAAGACCTTTTTTGCAATTATTTGTAATTTTGAGTTGTATCAATGATAATAAATAATACACGTTTATCGGCAAAAACACGTAAATTCAAGAATAACAACTAGATAACATGAAAAAAGTTACAGGGTCTTTATTTTCCCAATTAATCACATAGGTAAGCAAATGAGTTTTGGCATCCGTCTCTGCCAATCACACGGCTGTTTTCTGTCTCTAATAGGCGCTGTGTTGTCGAAAAGGTTATAACTTTGTGTAACAGAATGTCTTAGCTTCACATGTTTAAAGTTTCTATCCCACACATGTTGAAATAAACATTTAAAAACAAACTGTTATCAATTGATAAAAAACATAACATGTATACCAATATACATAAAACTAGAATATTGGTTGGTGCGTTACTCAAAGAAATGTGCAGAAATGTAATATTTATTTTTGCAATAACTTTAAACCGTTTTAACGCTTTATTTTGTAAACATTGTTCTAAACTAAGAATGACCCATAACCGTGCATTTTGACGCCACAAAGGTGCGCGCAGAAGGGAATTCCGTTATACATGTATTTATAAACTGTGAAATCTTTCCAGGTCAAGAGGACGCGCGTATTTGTTTCACATTTTTAACGACAACGAGGGATTTCAGTGAAATTCAAGGAAGTATTATATTGTTTATTTGTGAAATACTGCTGTTTATTTTTATTTTTGGGAATTAAAATCCATGCGTGGGATATGAGCTTTAAATAGTCCATTGACAATTTATGGCTGATAAACATATGTGTAAAGCCAGGTCGTCACACAACACATTTGCTAGTTCTTTATTGATAAGTGAGTGTGCTGTCTTCAAGTGTCGCGTTGCGCCTGGTTAATCGACATAATATGAACGTATAAAGTGCATTAAAATTCAAAGTGTATAATTATGATAAACGATTTTATGTTTCTAACTTTTCACGGCGGTCAGCTCATCTATTCAACAACATTTACGGTTGTGAAGGCGTTGGTTCTCTGAGAGGAAGTGGACTTGACCAACACAGAAAACTGTAACAATCAGCCCACATCATGTGTCACAATTATGTAACATTATTTGCGTTGCACTTATCAAAATCACTGACCTTATTATTATAAGCCTAATCGTACATGTTATGTTATCACACGGAGTGTGCTCATTTGGACTGATGTAACCTAATAGGGAGTCTATTTATTATCAAAGATTAGTACAAATAAATTTAAGTTCAATAATTAGTTCATACAGTTATGTATAAAGTGTACAACATTTTTCGTTGTGTTTATTATTAAATGTGTAACTTGCATAAACTGTTTTCCGTTATAAGTTAAAGTGAATATTTGTATTGTTTATCGGAATAAAGGAGGCATAAACACAAATGTATGTAACGATAATAAAGTTGACACTCATTATACCCTGGACATGAAGTGTTTTTAATCGGCAAGCTAATGAAATAAAACACAAGATTATACAGTAAACAAAATGGTGATATTAAATGTATATACAGTGAGGTTTTGAAACAATGCGTTAAGCAATGGATGAACGAAAACCACTAATAACGTATGAACAGGACGACGACGCTCCGTCGAAAAATGACGTCAAACAAGAAGGGAATACAACGTTATCGTCTTCGATTGGACAAACGATTACATTTCGTCATTGGCTGGTGGGTCCAGTGGCGTTCTTGTTCATGTCATCGTATACCTTTTCATACTTCTCCTTTGCTCAGTATAAGTACATCAAACTACAGAACGAATACTTCCCTGGGATAAAGGTAAACTCAACGACGTCCTACTGTGACGTCAACGAAAGTTCCGTTAACTTCAAAATCCAACAAGACGTGCAACAGAAAACGGCCGAGTGGGGTATCTATTTCAATCTCTCGGGAGGCATTGCGTCGATTATTTCCAATTTCGTTCTTGGATCTTTAACTGACCGCTGGGGTCGCAAGTTTCTGTTTATTATACCGTGTTTTGGAACCGCCTTCCGATTAGGATACACTGTTGTAGGGATGACCTACAATCTACCGCTCTGGTATTACATATTCGGCTATTTTGTTGAGGGATGCACAGGCCAGTTGTTCAACCTGATACAAATCTCATACATTTATATATCAGATATAACAAGAACCGGTATACAAAGATCACTTGGAATTGTGTTTGTTGAGTTCGCCATAGGAATGGCTTCGACATTTCCGAACTTGGCTGCTGGCTACATTATAGACGCTACCGACTCGTTCCTCGTTCCTTTCAACATTGCCTTAGGAATCCTAGCTCTAACTATGCTACTTATTATTGTGCTTCCAGAGTCGTTTCCTAAAGAAATGCGTTTACGTCGCACTTACGTATCCAAACTTGACAACCTCAGAGATTCATACGATTTGTTTATTAGTTCGAAAAACAAAGGCAGACGTTGGATGTACAATGTTCTTCTTGTTGTGTTTGCTCTTGGACTGTACGATGTATTTGGACGCATCTCTGTTGAGAATTTATATCTCCTTAACTACCCATTTTGTTGGGATCCAACAAAGCTTGGTATTTTTGCCGCTCTACGTTCCGGTTTTCAACAAATTATAGGAATGGCGATGGTCAAAGTGCTTCATTTTTGTATGAATGACGAGTGGATCTCAGTCTTTGGATGTGTTTCTTATGGATCTGCGTTTGTGCTTGAGGCATTTGCGACGAACGAGATGATGATGTATATTGGTAAGTCAAACTTGATGTTTTTATTATATAAAACATACATATTTTTTCAAGCATTTTTATGAAGATGTTCATATAGCATGATGGTTTTATTACCAAAACCTTACACATCGATATTAGTTTGCTTATGACCATTTATCTCTACAGTTATGGCTGTAGGCACTCTTGGACTACTGACCGTCCCAATGACGCGGTCAATTATGTCTCAGATGACATCACCCTACAAACAAGGTGAGCATAACATGTGTTAAGCGGGGTTGCTTACAGATCTGGATTTGACACGGTGTCTCTGTGTGAATGTGATTTGTATGATTTGTGTGGGACACAAGGGAATGTTTACAGTGTAGTATATACAATTAATTCTGTGTCTTCCCAGGGGCGTTGTACGGTGCCATGTCAGCAACGGAGACGGCTGTCAACGTCATTGGAGCCGTCAGCGCTCAAAGCGTCTATATCGGCACGGTCAAGGTCATGAGAGGCTTTATCTTCCTCGTGTTTGCGGGATTCAACGTGATTAGTATTATTTTGCTGTTGTAAGTTATTACCTTCACAATTGCATAGTTGATCACTTCCTTTAAAGAACTTTTCATCGGTTATTTTGCAAATTGCTTTAGAATACTTAACACAATATGTTAAAAGTTTATTATATATCATACGATGAAGATGATTCTAACAGCGATGATAATGATGATGATGATGATGATGATGATGATGATGATGATGATGATGATGATGATGATGTTGTTGTTGTTGTTGTTTCAGAATCTTCATCATCGGAAGTCGAGGATCGAAACTGAAGCTGCATGACACGGCACAAACAACAAAAATTTGATCTTTGTCTTTTTTGTTGTGATAATCTAAAACAAATTCTTGATAATTCTCAAAGAATAGAACATCAATAAATCTACTATATTGAAGTCACTGGTTAGTCAAATATTTTGATTTTTGGTAGTTGAGTTTTGGGGCCAAATATGAACGCAGTTATAACATTTTATTCAGCCGACACCAAACCAGTGTCTACTTAACTATAATTATAGAAACCTGATATAACAAAAAAGACATATGTCATTTTTAACCTATGTTCAGATTTGCACAAGCACGCGTTTGATCAGGTAGTATTCAACGATGTAGCTTACCAAGACGACAAAAGAAATAATCGCGTTAATATATCAATAGAACGCAGTATTAGCACTTTATAACCGATGTTCATATGCTACGATAGTGAAGTGGACAGTGATTCAATTCACTTGCTCAACTTGAGCAACAATTGATAATAATAACTAAAAGTCTATTTTAAGCATTGTTATTCAGCATCGGTGGTTCAGTGGTAGAATGCTCGCCTGCCACTCGGGCGGCCCGGGTTCGATTCCCGGCCAATGCACATGTTTTGGATTAATATGTTTATAATTGTATTTTTTCCGTGCATAAGGGTTATATCAGTGAGATAGAAATGTTTTATCACCGAAAAATATAAATTAAATTTTAGCAATCCGGAATCTTCTTATATACACAACATGTCATTTTAAGCCTAAAAATGATATAAAATGGTTTGTATTCCGTAAAAATAAAACAAACCTTAATACGCATTCATAAATGGAAATCACCCATGACTGCGCCAGGCTTAAACATATAATTTCTGTTATAATGAACACAAAACTCAATATCTTAGCAATAAACAAACAGCAGCGGAAGATATGATGACTTAAAAGTGAACGAACCTCGTTCTCAACATAATAATTTTGCGCTACATTCTTACATGTAGTTGCCTCAAGACCCATTATCTTATGACTGTTTTATTATCCCCTTTCATTTGTTCTTGACAATGTTACTGTTTAGGGGCTTGCAGTACGTGTTTAAGTGATTTTAATGCAAAAAAGTTTAATTGGCTGTTACTTGTGCATTTTTGTAAATTATGAAAAATGTCACTTAAAGTCTAAAATGTAATGCAAACAGACGTATTGGCTTATTTGAGATGTAATATAACGCAAGAGAAGAGACAGAAAATAACGTACTGACATAATTGATCGATGATTTACTTCATTTTAATTTAATTTCAAGAACACATCGGTTTTCTTTTTTGGGTGCTTACTTTTGCACCGTTTCAACATTGATCTTTAATACCCTTTGACATCTTTAATTACAGCTACAAATAATATGTTTTCTGTCTGATTGATTGTCTGTTTCTGTCCTTTTTCTTAAATTGTTAGTAAAAACATTTGTTGTTTTGTTACATTATTTTTCAATCTACCCTAGTCATTATTCAGTATTCATTATTCAGTCGTTTTTCTTTGGATCTAATATTGAATCCTTTCGGTCTGGTTTTGTTCATAGATATGGTTGTCGAAATATATAATTATGTAGTATATTGAATAGAAACACTCTTATTAGTTAATTTTAACGGAAGAGATTCACCCATTCGCACTTTTAGGTAAACCGACCTAAACGTAGACGTAACTGGCATCGAATGCATAATTGGGTCTGTTTCTGGTCAATGTCCTACTTGTTTTACATGTATGCGAAGTATCGCTGTATTGAGCATGTAATGATGAATTTAAAAAGGCTTTGAGCCCAAGTAAGATACAAACTTTCGACCACTGTTTTGCACTACCAGCACTTCCGGAACGCCATAATGTGAAAAGGTTTTTTTCAATGCAAACTAGGTTCTTTTTCTATAATAGTTTGTGTCCCATTGTTTTTACTATATACAAAAAGAACAGTTCGACAAATTACGTGTTACCTTCCTTTACAACATTTCTACATTAAATAGTAAATAGCTATAATGTTTTGTTTTAATAGTTTATATCAGTTCTAGCAGAAACATGGTTAGACGACTATCGAGAGCGTTAATGTCTTGCTAATTATTTATACTAATCACATTCTCCTTTTATTAAATCACCGTGTAAATGCGTACGAAATACGTGTTTTGACAAAGGTGAATCCATCAAGGTCATTTTAAATACATCCTTGCATAAAATAAAACTGAAATAATAGTTCTCAGTTAAAAAATCAATTCCAGTTGAAGAGCCGCGTTTTGGTTGTCATTTTAAGCACCAATGTCGGTTTTGTAGTTTTGATAAAAAAATTGTAGTCGATACATTATTTACTTTTTCATAACAGGTCTTTGCAATGAACGAATCCAAAATCCTTAGCGTAACCTAAATTCTCTCCGTGACAAAAGACTCATAAGGCTTGAACATTGTCTTTTCAATGGCGCCAGTCTGAGTCCATGGCCTATACTCACTATCGCATTTTAAGTCTAAAATTTTGCCCGTTTCAAACTTTAGACTCAGACTCGGACTCAATGCCTCAAACATGGTATCTCTTTTTTAGTCTTGAGTCCGAGTCTTTAGACCGCGTTTGAGTCTAAAATCTTGAGCTTAAGAAAAGTTGACTTTATAATGTCAGAATGGCCACCAGACACAGAGCACTGCTAGAATTGAGGTAATGGAAAAACCCAGTGTTTTTGGACTGCACCAATCCTCATGAGGTTGTAACAGAGAAAGAGGTTTACGCCAGATACAGTATTAGGACTTAAACCTTTCTGTATCTGGTTTAGCTCCAGCCTACATTTTCGACCAAATTAATATGATTAAAATTAGTATATTGTATTGGTCTGACATAAGCTTTTGTTTTCTAAATAAAATTAAATCTGAAATGGACGATGATTTTCTTTGCACAGATACAATCGCAACAGTTTAGAAACATAATAACTGGGCGAATTTGTTATGTTGGCATACCAATCAATAATCATAAGAAAATGATGTCGTAAAATTATACATTCATTCTCATACAGTAAAACGTTGTGTTCAAATCTTTTTTTTTCAAATTCACCAGATGTTATTTAAATGTTGTTGTAAACATGCTTAATGACACAATTGGAAGTTCGATGTTATGGCGTGTAGTCTGACTGTGTGTCATTAGCGTAAAAACTCAGACATTGAATGTCAATCTGCCCTCAATTTATGGCATTTATTTTTCTATTCTTGCAGAAATCCGAATCTGGTAATTCAAGGCTTTTGACATGTCTTATTTTCTATTAATCATGTCTTAATAGTGTTGCTTCATGCAGTATGTTTTTGGAATGTTCTACATTTTTTAATTAATTGTTGCGTCGCAGTTTCTGAAGAAATGCATTGTATAATGAGATATATTGTTGTCATTCAAGAAGACTTGATATTGTATCTGCATCGGTGCTTCAGTGGAAGAATGCTCAACTGCAACGCGGGCGGCCCGGGTTCGATTCTAGGCCGATGCACATTTCTTTTTTATGTTATATTTCCTTTACTAAAAAAATATTGTTGCATCACAAATGTCGAAGACAGTTATGGCAGAGTGAAATATTTTATATTTAATAAAGACACATGTTTTCGTAGTACTGAGATGCCTCTTAAAACGAGACTTTCTTCTAAATTTCAAACTGTTTTGAATTGATATACACGGGTAAACAACAATTTGCCAGTTTTGTTGTTATTGATTCAAGCACATGCTTTTATTATATCACACCTCCAACAAGTTTCCAGCCTTCCCATTGGTTAAAATGACGTCACGTGACTGCCCAATATTTTACTATATTGGGTCAGCTTAAAAAATATGGTGTTAGTAAAATTCAAAATGGCTTCCTACATAAATATAAAATAGTTAATTTTCATAGACTTTCTTTACATAAAGTATGC
>Ga0224511_10005066_pt1 | contig 10214 bp, 6 predicted proteins | sample SF_May12_sed_USG_2_FD_169988 | JGI IMG/M metagenome (GOLD analysis project Ga0224511, IMG submission 169988) | Sediment microbial communities from San Francisco Bay, California, United States - SF_May12_sed_USGS_8_1 | ecosystem: Environmental > Aquatic > Marine > Sediment | place: USA... | reverse complement strand
CTAAGTAACTGCTCGTTCAAATAAACATTAACTCATTCATTTTTTACGTTCGTTTTTAGCATTAAATTTTACAGTTTATATTTTAATTGACCATAGCTGAACTTATTGTATGTAATAGCACCCCCAGGAAAAATCATCGCCCCCCTGGCTGCTGAGTTCTGGTTACAGGCCTGCATGAACTATTCTGACATATTGCACCTGTTTTATGGTTGAGTTTCACATTCATTATTGTGCATAGATCTTGTTACCCTACAGCTAGGCTTTTAAATAAATTATTCAATACACATATAAAGTCGGTAGAAGGCCAGGGTCTTAGTCTAATAAGAGTCCATGTCTAACAAGTATATTTGGCTAATTTAGTTTCGACAAGTCAAATTCCAAATGTCTTCTGAACATTTTAATACTTGACCTTCAAGTGCTATAAAAGGAAATCTTTAAACTTCATATCATTGCACATAAAATTATAAGTTGATATCATTGGTATGTGTTGTTATGGAATGTGAATGCTTAATAATGACTGGTATATTGACTTTAAAATATAAAAAAAAGCTCGGTGTAGGCTGTAGTATCATATTGTGACTGGTTTTATGGACCGGATTATGCGTTTTAAGTGTAATCAAACAATGTGTAATCAAAACATCAGTATTTATTCAAATATAATATATTTAATTCAAATACCAACCAAAATGTAGTTAACAGTACAGTTCTTAACACAAAAGAACCAAATATCATTATTTTTAACATGTTTTATTATGTTTAATATATTTTTTTATAAATTATAGGATATGGATCTTAATATTCTGCAAGACACCTCATTTGGATTCGGATCCGGATCCGAATTTTTTTCGGATTCGTTACAGCTCTACTAGCTGCCGGCAACATTCAACAGCGTTACATGCGTGAAATGTAAAGCGACGTTGTTTGTATTGGTCGATCGACATTGAGCCGACCAATCGACGTTCTTGTATAAAGTAAACAACGATGCAATTTCGCGCGACAGAGCCGATCGAGTAATGCAAAATAAACGTCTACTTTTCCTTCAAAAAATAATGAGCCAATGTAAATATGTTGCAAAGGTCTTAATCGCTATTTAGATGATACCAATAAGAGACAAAGCAAGTCTATTGCGATCTAAATTATTTGATTTCGGCTGTAAAAAACGCCAACATCGATTGTTTCATGTGTTTGACAGCATTACTATTGATACGCGGACAATGCTGATTTCTGATTGGATAGGGAATTGAATTGGTCTTCCTTTGAAGTTTATTACACAGTTGTTAAAATCGCCACTGTTTTTTGCGCAAGTGGACTTTGTTTGCGTTTAATAACAATTATCATATTTCTTCCTCATATTATATCACTAAAAAGAAAAAGAAAAGAAATGTTCAAATAGTTTAAATAAAATTTACTCCATGTTGACCTATATTTTAGAAACAATCACAAATTGTATATGTATGGTGCACGTTTTTTTATTGGGCGGTTAATGCCGAAGATGCCACACATATGACGCGGTAACATAAGAAAATTAACAATAGATTTTGTGATTTTGATTTGTTGATAAAAGCAATTGCAGGTAAAGAATATAAATAAATCTCTTTGAAGTACTTGATTGTTTAATTATTTTGTAATTGCGATCAAGTAATGGCACTCAAATATTGTTCTGATATCTGGTTTGGGGAACCGAATATTTAGAATAAAAAATATTGTTTAACATCTTATGATTGTATATTTGGAAGCAAAAATAGTCTCTAAGGCTATGGAAAAGATCGAATATTTAGATAAAGTACGGTATTTATGTACTGATACATTCCGATGTGCAAGTCGCACCCTAGGCGACGCTGTACGAGTGTCAAAAATCAATACACAAATTGTTCAACTGACATTAGCGGCGAACTCTCTCGATGTAACAGATCAATACCTACACCGTTTTATCTATGTAAATTCTAATCCATATTGCAAAACGTCGTATCAGTTGAAAAATATAGTGTATGCAAAGTCAATATTGCCACGTCCAGAACCTGTCCTTGATTTGTAGTCTATACATCAGACGTTCCTGATACAAATAAGTGTAATTCCTCGTTCACACACATAACTTGAGCATGTGATTTCAATATGTTAATTTATGTTATTTTAAATGCATGAGTACATATGAGTTATTATCTTTACAGGACGACAGCCTATGACATTCTGGCAGTCTCTTCTTTGTATACACCACTTTAAGTTTACACTTCATACTTTTTATGTGTATACTCTGGTTGTAAATAAATTTAAAAATGTTTACACGCTTTTTGTTATTTACATAATTATGGCTATGAACAGCTTTTGACTGCATAAGAAATCTTGCACTTCCACTTCATAAACTTTCAAGAAAACAGTTTATGCTGGTTAAGTCCACAACTTTGTCGTGCAGGAGTTTAAACATGTGTTATTTTTCCGAGAATAAAGCTTGATTGTTTCGGCATCCGTATGCTCAGTACCGTCACCTTTAAACGTATTAACTCCATGGCCATGTCTGGCTTAAGTTTTGTGCCCCCGATTGTTTGCATATAAAAATTGTTCGTCTGTCCGTCCGGATTGTTTGTGTCTGAACTGTAACTGGGTTATAGGTATATACATATATATTTAAAAATACTTGAACAAATACCATCATGGGTAACAATTAAGACACTTGCTTTACGCCAAGTTCATTGTGCTTTATTTGGGTTTAATTGTACGCAAATGGGCAAGATCCGCCCCGTAACTCATTCATGCAAGAACATTTTAAAATGAATTGGCACACAAATAATGTTAAATCAACCAATCGATTTTTATATTATGTTTTATAGAAAATAGTGGTCGCGTCTTCTATGGAAGTGTTAATTGCATTAAACAATTGTTAATGACTTGGTCTTATGAATTACCATAAAACACGATGTGTTATGCACTAAAATAAAGCTATTCCGGTAAAGGTGACAATGTACTTCAAACAATACATGCAACCTTTTTTCTAAACGGGGCCGAAGTCAACCATGGGGTTGAAACTTCGTTAATGTTCATGTTAAATACATGTAGATGGCAGTGGTCGTGTTTTCTATGAAACCGAATTACGCGACGTATGATTTGCAAATGAAAAGCTTACGATGAGAATATGATTAAAGACAAAAGTCAGTCTGATGAAGATTAAGGTCTCACATGGAGAAATGGGACCTGTGCAAGTGTTATTACACGTTTACCAATTCCATCGATTTTACCTTGTCGTCGTCTTCGTGCACATAATTATATGTGAAGAGTTTTGTAACGTTAAAAAAAAATTCCAATTTCAGTATAAGCTTTGCAACTTGTAATGCTTGTCTCTCATAACAAGCAGCACATATTGACAAAACTACATAAATGTGTTAAGCATAAGTAATGACTCTTTGTCCTCAGAAGTCAAGGCAACCAATGTGAAAATGTGCTTTGATATAAAATCATATGGGGATTTTTTCATGGAGTTTGACATCGCTTGACCTTTAGGCACGTAGCTCTTCCTTAATATTCTACTTTGTTTAATTAGTGTACATGTGGTGTTTAATTAATGGGCCCCACGCATCGGAATGAGGATTTGAAATGAGTTTTTTTAATGAATAAGTCTTAAACACATATATGGATGCTTTTCTAGAGCGACTTCAATTATAACATCTCCGGAAAAAAATTGAGCCAATGTGTTGCACAACAATAGATTTTCACTTAAATGAGATTTTGACTAATTTAAATATTGTTGCTAATAGCTGATTTCAGTTAGATCAGGTATAGAAAAGTAACCCACATTTAACAGTTGATGAATATAATTGAAGTCAATTAAGTAATTTGATTATCTTGTTTCAGTTTAATCACTATTTAGTGTTTGATATTGTCTACGAAACAAAAAACTATTTTAAAATGACTATACTGATATGATATGACTGGAATTGAATAATGTGCCAAGTATTGGGCTGTTAATACTATTTTTATTTATGATTTTCACTTAAATGAGATTTTGACTAATTTAAATATTGTTGCTAATAGCTGATTTCAGTTAGATCAGGTATAGAAGAGTAACCCACATTTAACAGTTGATGAATATAATTGAAGTCAATTAAGTAATTTGATTATCTTGTTTCAGTTTAATCACTAATTAGTGTTTGATATTGTCTACGAAACAAAAAACTATTTTAAAATGACTATACTGATATGATATGCAACCCTTATTGGATTATATACACTTATAGTCAAATAATGTTTTAGTGAATAAGGTCCTGATTAATTTAGTGTATTTATGTAAGTGTCTTTAACTTTGCCATAATCATAGTACCTTGCACATCAGGTTCAAGCTGTTCAACATTCTATCATTTCATAGCTTTGGTAGGCTATTACTGAACAGATATGCAGCCTCTTTTTGAAGACTACATGTACCATCATTTACTGATAAAAAATCATAGCTCTCATATTTTAATGTATTTTATACCGGTTATATCAAGTCTTATACGTTATAACTAACAAATTGAATTACTACATATGTATAACACTAAAACTGTTTTAAGGTCTGCAAAGTAGTAAACATAAAATAAATAGTAAGTATGAACCATCCTCTGGTGGCGTATCTGTGATATCTCATAATTTCCTGCTCACATTACTTACACTGCGTACTGAATTGTTGACGAGTGGACTTGTTGACGGTTAGGGTCAGTATGTGAATCCTAAAAAAGAATGTCGTTTAAGGGTCTAGTTGGGAAAATACATTATTAGTCCACTACCGGTGTTCACACCGGAGGGGACTATAGGTTTACCCTCAGTCGGCCAGTTAGTCATTCCGTCAGTATGTCCGTTAGGCACATGCTAATTGGTACCTGAATAGATAGCAATGTGCACAATATGCACGCGCAACATTTGGGTCGCTTCCTTGAAGGTCAATGTCACAGCTTGACCTTAAAGTGAAACCGTGTCCGACCCATAATTTTTTAAGGTCATAGTTAACAACTATTTCAAAGAAATGATCACCATATTCAGACGACGTGTCTCGAGCAAAATTTGGGTCGCTACCTTGAAGGTCAAGGTCACAGCATGAACTTGCAGCAATATCTTGTCCAGCCCATAACTTTGTTTTTAAGTCGGATTTTACAACTATTTCACAGAAATTATCACCATATTGAGATGACGTGTCGCGCAAAACATTTGAGTCGCTACCTTGAAGGTCTAGGTCATAGTATGACTTTGCAGCAAAATGGTGTCTGGCCCATAACTGTGTTGTTTGAAGTCGAATTTTTCAACAATTTCACAGAAATTATCACCATATTGAGACGCAGTGTGGCAAGCCACATTTGGGTCGCTACTTTTAAGGACACTCTCACAGCATAACATTGCAGCAAAAACGTGTGCGGACCATAACATTTTTATTTGAAGTCGAATTTAACAACTTTTTCACAGAAATGACCACCATATTGAGATGCTGTAGGTGCATAAAACGTGGTGTATCAATAAGTTGCAATAATACAAATACATACTTCAACCTGGAATTAATTATGAATGACAATGAACAGTAGCGTATGGTAATTAAAGAACTTTTTGAGGGACCGGTAGGGTACTACTTTATTGACCGCAATACTATCAAATGCTTGTTTTTAATATGTTAAAATATTCTGTCTGAAGTTGTGAAACTGTTTTCCACAAGAATATATACAATATTCCTCTGAAACAGTAAATACCAATAGTATATACATTTCAATCTACTATGACTGCTCAGGTACTCTCATTGAAACAGAAAGGACTCGTTCCGTGGGTTATTACGGCGATTAACCAGGGTTAAGGAAAGTACGTCGTTATTTTTACGTGACGTGAGGAAATGTTCACATAACACTACGCTACAAAAATAGTTTTACTATAAATGGAAATCAACGATGTGTTATGGAAGAATCGAAATAATTCACGTTCATGAATATCAATTGCGTACAGTAATAGTAACCTTTTAATTTTTAAAAAACAAGCAACCATGTTGCAAATAACACGTGTTGAATACTGTTTAGTTATTTGAAAAGTACCATACCAGTAGTAATAAAACATAACAATAACTTGTAATTAGTCATTTCTTAGCCAAAACTAAATTCTAACTCGCTTCTCTATTTCGATTAGGCTAAGGAACCGGACACCTGTAAGCGGTTTAAATAAAGTAGATCACGCTTATTCTTTGAATACCATAGCGGACTTTATTTTTCATTTGCAAGGCGTGGTATTGATCGTGTGTGAGCTAGATCGTTAATATATGCTAAGTTGAAATGTCAAGTCTGGGTTAATGTGCGCAGGCTATATGTAGCTATGTCAATCCAATACGAGTTGCGCCGCCTGTTTCATCCCATGCATATTCAAACGCATCATTTTCAACCCCAATAAGCGCTGATTTTAGATGCATATTTTAACAGTTGATTACACTCTTAAAACGTAAGACTCTTCAAAAATTATTTTTCCTGTGGGCTACAGCAAAGGTCAAAGTGCCTGTGTGTTCCAGAATAATATAAAGACGCTGTTATTTTGCCAAATAATTTTTGGTTGAAATTTAAAAGTAAGTAGATGTTTTTGAGCACAGTCGAGCACACTAATGCCAGTAATGTTTTAAGGTAAATTAGCATGTGTTTAATCATAAAGTGATGTCATTTTACGCGTAGTGCCCCGTACTCCATATGTAAAATAACAATAAATATTACCCTGAACACCTGAACGCAAATTAATATTGAGTAAGTATATTGAAAGAACAAGCACAGTGTACTGTTTTAAAGATGCTAGGTCTGTATCTTTTAGGTCAGAATTGTTTACATCTTACATTTGAACAATATTTAAGCAGCGAAACCTACTCCCGTAAATATGAGAAACTGCCAAAAATAGTTATTCGTGCATGTAAAAATATTACAGAAAAAATGCATTTGTTGAAAATGTCTGGCCCGCAAAATTAGCTTTGTTTATTTACGTTTCGACCCATTGCGTCGAAACAGTTAAATGGCTTGACTACAATCGATATTGTCAGTTGACTCGGTGGTGCAGTGGTAACGCATCCGCTTTGTGTGCAAGATGTCCCGGGTTCAATCCCCGGATCAGGCAAGGGTTTTTATGTTTCATTTTTTGCTTTGTTGTTGTTGTGTTTTTACTTTTTTGTCAAAAAACACATTATTTTTCACAAAAGTTTGCAATTCATTTTACAATGTTAATTTATTTAGTATGCCTAACATATTGCAAGATTTGTGGCCGATTATAAGGGTATAAAGATACAGACCTAGCATCTTTAAAACGCGATAGGCGAGTGGTTATAACGGTTTTGTTTTGGCCGCGACAACTCGGGTTCGATACCAGGTTTCGCCAAATTTTTTCAAGGTTATTATTTTTCTTTGTTGGCATCTTGTGTCAATTTAACTTGACGTGTTTATGACTAATCCAACATATGTAAAACACACACAAATATAAATAAAATGTTGTGTACACATAGCAATCCAACTATAATGGATTTGTTATAGGTTCGTCGTTAAAGAGTGGAGTTCTAATGATAAATAGTGTATAAGTATGTAGTTGTTGAATGAGGCAATCACACAAAAATATAAACACGAACATAACCTGCTGTTTTCATATTTCAAGATTTTTATTTTTCGTGTTATAAAAGGTTTGTTTCGATTATTTGTTTTTACTTGGTTGTATTATGTCAAATTAATCAGTTTTGCTACAATTTTCATTGTACACATATGCAAGTTGTATCGTTCATAACGTGAATCCATAACGCCAGCATTACGGATCCTTTCAATACAATATGTTTGGTATTGATGATTTAAAAAATGTTAGTTTTACATATAAAATTCAGTGTTGTATCTTAAGACAATGTAGTTGCTCATGTTTAAATGATTAAAACCTTAAAACAAATGATTATTTTTCTATAAAATGAGTTGTTTATATTGCATTTAGATGTCCTTGAAGGAAATTGTAGAAGACATCCTGCTTAATTGGCATTTTTTCCATGAAACTTAAAAGGGGGTCACTTTTTGATTATTTTCAAAACATTGAACCTTTCGGGGGTTGAGGGTGTACATGTCTGACAGGCTATAAGTTTTATATTCAATTTAAGAATCATATTTAATATTACTTAAACCGAAAATTTATAAAAATGTTCTTTTACAAATGGCTTGGCATAGCTACTTAATGTTGTAGGCAAGTGGCGGAGTGGGGTGGTGGTGAGGGAAGTCACTCGAAATCCTGCTTCAGTGTTAAGTAATCTATCTTTAGAAGCAACCCACTGTATGTCAGTAAACTATAAGGGTATACTCGCACACTGCGGTATGTAAAATATTAATAGTCGATTGTTTTACCATTTACTAAATAAATATTTAACGAGTTAAACCACGATCACAACCTGCTGTACGTGCTGTCTACGTGAGAAAACGTAGGCAAAATTTAGGAATCCGTACGTGGTAAGTACGGCCTCCGTACGTTTTAGAGAACACACAGACACGACGTACATGTAGCATGTTCAGTGCATACATAACGTTTTCAGCGTGTGAGCTGGATGCAGGCTACGGATGTACCACAGGTACGTGTGACGTGCGTGTCCTGTACGTTTACGTACGTGTCCCTCACGTCAACAAGAGCAACACACACTGCCTCCGCGAGTCATTGTTTGAATCCAATTGTCACTTGCTCTGCGTGCCACGCACGTTATAAGAACTGTGCGTGGTCCGTGCGTTGTTCGTGCTGACACCGTGCATCGACAGTTACAATGTCAAGAAAAACGCACACACTTTTACCGAGCAAGTACGCGCTTTACACTTACACCGCACGTTGTGAGAACTGATCTCAGCAGTATATAAAAGTTGAGCGGACGGTTCATTGCATCGCTTGGCTTCAATATGCCACCAAAGAAGGTAACAAAAAAAGGCAAAAAAGGCATTGACCGATGGGGAAAGGAGGCTGAAAGTCAAGCATTCAGAGAGGGATGCCAGCCAGTCTGGACATGAGAGTGAATATATAAGAGGGCGCAGTCATGCCGTGTCACTGCTCTTGAAGCAACAGATTCCGCAATATCTGCGGTTGTAGGAGCGCCATTTCAAGGCTGTGGCAGTTATGATTGGGGACCTTACATGGGTCTCTATACATATTTATTTATATTTCTATCAGCCAACAGCGACCGAAATAAACGCACGTTCGCCTTACGTGCGTGCGAGTAAGAACACCGTACGTGAGCAGTGAGTGTAAATACTTCCGTACGTTAACATGGCAATCGCACGTAGAGCGTACGTTGTCAGTACGTACCACCCACCTAACACGTACATGCAACCGCTTACACATAGATGTGGCCTGCGTACTTACACCGTGAGTATGAAGTGCGCCCTGTCTGCTTATGCCACGTCCCAACTTAGTGTTAAGAAAATACTCAGCCCATATAGCAAAAACACGTACGGACAATAAGACTTACTGCGGGTTGTGACCGTGGCTTAGTGTGGTATACTTCTGTAACTACCACTGGTTTAAAGATCCGAGGATAAGAAACATCGGAACGACAAGTTGTTTGTTAATTGCTCAATATAACACCTTAAAAATTACATTATATTGGTTCTGTCATAAAAAATGATTGTTTGCGGGTATCTTTACAGAACTATCGGACATCATTATAATGATAAGCATTTCGTGACGTCCAGTTATGCTATGGTCACAAATAAAACTGACATCGTACGATGTCAGCGATTTGCACATCACCGGCGAATTTGATAATCGCCTGGGCACCGGACGATTTTTATTAAGTTTCTCTTGCGTGGTCACATATCGTACGGGCGCCGGCCGGCGTCTGTATATAAAAAACATCGGCCGATGCCCGGCCGGGCACCGTACGATGTCGTACGGTGCCCGGCCGGCGTTTTAAGAGATCAGCCGGACACCGTTCGGTGCCTGGCCTATTTAACACGAATTTTCACGTGCAATGATGTATACATTTATATTAACATTCGTCATCATTCTTCCAAAGAAACAGGTTATTAAAATAAGAAAGATTGAGGCTGGCTCTGACAGTGATGGAGGTAAAACCCACACTTACTTAAAACTGCAAAACTTGTTTATTGCATGTTAATCATCCTCAGCTGCTCAATTGAAATTTATATATTTGTATTTATGTTTTTGGTCTTTACAAGTGAAATATCTATGTAAATATTTCTGCAAAACACGTCGTTTCTCACCGGTGGCAGTTCGACTCATAAAAC
>Ga0224511_10005065_pt1 | contig 10216 bp, 3 predicted proteins | sample SF_May12_sed_USG_2_FD_169988 | JGI IMG/M metagenome (GOLD analysis project Ga0224511, IMG submission 169988) | Sediment microbial communities from San Francisco Bay, California, United States - SF_May12_sed_USGS_8_1 | ecosystem: Environmental > Aquatic > Marine > Sediment | place: USA... | reverse complement strand
ACTTTGACATTCTACACTGCATTCCTGTAATTCGTCAAGTGCTATGTAGTTACAATTTAAAGATGTTCGTGTTCTTCAAAAGGATTTAATTTCTCCGTGATGATTGACGACTATCTGTCGGCTTCAATTGGTTCCATATCTGCTTATGTGAGGGACGTAAGAAAGTTGGTACCATGAATCCCTGGAAGAGTGGTCTGACTGCCTTGATATGACATAACCAGTGAAACTGCTGTAAAGGTGAACTGACCGCCTTGATATGACATAACCAGTGGAACTGCTGTAAAGGTGAACTAATCGCCTTGATATGACATAACCAGTGGAACTGCTAGAAAGGTAAACTGACCGCCTTGATATGACATAACCAGTGGAACTGCCGGAAAGGTGAACTGACCGCCTTGATATGACATAACCAGTGGAACTGCTGGAAAGGTGAACTGACCGCCTTGATATGACATAACCAGTGGAACTGCTGGAATGGTGAACTGACCGCCTAGATATGACAAAACCAGTGGATCTGCTGTAAAGGCGGTGGGTCTGACCGCCTTGATATGACATAACCAGTGGAACTGCTGTAAAGATGAACTGACCGCCTTGATATGACATAACCAGTGGAACTGCTGTAAAGATGAACTGACCGCCTTGATATGACATAACCAGTGAAACTGCTGGAAAGATGAACTGACCGCCTTGATATGACATAACCAGTGGAACTGCTGTAAAGATGAACTAACCGCCTTGATATGACATAACCAGTGAAACTGCTGGAAAGGTGAACTGACCGCCTTGATATGACATAACCAGTGAAACTGCTGGAATGGTGAACTGACCGCCTTGATATGACAAAACCAGTGGATCTGCTGTAAAGGCGGTGGGTCTGGGACTTAATATGACCTTACAAGTGGAACTGCTAGAAATGTGAACTAACCGCCGTGATACGACCTGGTACATGTCAGAAGCAGCGTCTTACGAAACAAACATTAAAAACGCAATCATACTTGTATGATTTATTTATAAGACGATATCTGTGTTTTACTTTACTTTTGCTTTACAAAAAATATACTGGGAAACAAAGTGTAGTAAGTGTATTTATTATCTTTTTCAGGTGTGAAGAAGAAACGCTTTCTAGTGTCTTCCTGATACTGAGCACTGAGGATACATCCAGACAAACTGAAATATGGACTGGAACAGATGTTATTATGTCGCTTGTGTAAATGCCGGATTACGCGTATTTGAAAGAATAATATTAATATTAAATGTTTAAATACATTGTACAAATAAGAGGTACATGTATAACTTGTAAATTTTAATAAACGAAGCTGAAAAAGTTTACAGTTACCGACATTTACGTTGATGTCTTGACAGCTCGATAGCACGTAGATTCAGAGAATGTAAAATGAAGCTTGGAGGCCGCGCTGCTCAACTAAGCATGTCGCCTAAAACGAACAATACTAATTGCTTAGAATAAACTAGTCCATATTTGCGTTATTATACTCATTAGACAAGCGCGTTTTGTTGACTTACGTAATAATTATCACATGTACGGTAACACATATTTTTACACCTGTTCGAACAATGGGAAACTTTGTATACAGTATAGATGATAGCAAAAGAAAATTATAAATTGTTACACCACAAATTTAATTAATGGATACCGTTTGCTATACTTTCTGGAAGCTGTGTGTTGTTGATGGTCTTCGACACGAAACGCCAAGCGTTGCATTTCCGGGTCGAACGTAGAATGCCCTTCCTTTCTCATATGCGTTAAATGAACGTTTAAGGTAAAAGCTGAAATCATAAGCAACATGCACATTGTAAAGGTAAAAAAGATAAGTTGTTAACATGCATTTGTTTAAGATAAGTGGCCCAAAAGTTAAGTTGGTCAAATGCATTGTTTTAAAGAAGCGGAAGTAGAATTTGTATCCAGCCTTGTTTGGTCGTGATTCACCAAGATAAATGATTTCTTACTTCGACCACTTGCCCCCATCTACCTCCTAACCAAGTAGTGCAGTTGTCAGTTAGTGACTAGTATGGGTCAGTATGCGTTTCCTGTAACAACGGCAAGGTAGAATACGCATTCAATGTAAATGTATTATGTTGTTAAATTACCTCTGTGATATATACTTGGGCGAGATTCTGGCTAAAAGCGGTGCTAAATTTAGGATTTAGATTTTACTTGATGGTTAGAAGTAAAAACGAACGCATACACAGGAAACTATGGGTGATAAAAAGTTGACGTATTTTCCGAAGTCCAAGTAAGTCTAACGGCAAAATAGCCAGCCCCGCAGTAACTGTTGATATCGGATCGCTTCGTTTGTAGCTTGCGTCCATGGTCACGTCGCAAAACCTGCACAAGAGAAATGTCTTATCGATTATAGGATCTATGCGTTATATATATATATATTTTTACGGTCTGTAAGAATCATTCAAAATAAATGTAGATTCATAAGTAAAATTAGTAAATACATATTTATTTATTTATGGTGACTCTAACATTCGCAACTTTAATAAATAAGACATTGATTTACTTTACCTTGGAATAGACCACACCAAAACCGTGTTTTCTCTCGGCGTGTTGAAACAGTTTCCCCGTCCAGTCGCAGACAGATATACAGTTGAACTGCTTGCACTTCGCTTTGGGACCTTAACCGGCCTGAGCGTTACATTGCAGTCACAATATACAGCGCATGGAATCAACGTATGTGAGCGTATGCTCATACGCTTGCATACGCTGATATACGTTAGGGGTACACTAGGCATAATAATGTCGCGTACTCTCCAAATACGTTCCAAATACACTGACATACGTCGGTGTACGTTGTTGTCTTCTACGCAGAAGCGAAAATATGTTTTGGATGTGTTCAAAATTAGTCAGCGTATGCGAGCGTATAGCTTATACGTTACAAATACGCTAATCATACGCACCACATAAACCGCCAGTAAGTACGGACTGAGTTAGAGGGACGGAGAAAATGCCCACCAACATGATCTTATGACCAAACAAGCAAACAAGTTTTAGCCGGGTTATGGATCGAACATACGGCTCCTGGATTGGCAAACCGCCGTTCTACAGAATGAGCATTTGTTCCTTTCAATTAAACATTAAACACAAATAGTTTGTACTGAAGAGGCAATTTCAATGCACGCATGGATGTCATCTTTTGGTATATTTGTATCACGATAAATGAGTGGCTAATTAATTGATCGACAGCCCGCCCAAACCCCCGTCTTAACGGACTTGTTTCGTCGGACCATTATTGTGTATCAACTCAATTTGATTCACCGTCAGTCTAGCCTTTGCAAATGTGTACCAACATAATCTAGCTAGACAATTGGTCAGTGTTATCTTTTTAGTACGTCTTTCATATAACAATGAAAAAGTAAAGCGACTGGGATAGGGCGGGATGAAGATACTAGTAGGTCAATTTCGTGAGTCTGATGTGAGCCATCACGCAATGTTGAACACCACAAGCGCTGTTCTTTTGTTGCAATTTCAAACCTAAAGGATTTCCTTACAAACCGAATCATTTGAATTGATTACCTTGTTTCAGAATCGCAGTTTATCATCGTCAGTAAGGTGATTTCAATATAACATTTAAGCTGGTGTCAATAATTGTCTTGACTCTGTAGGCCTACACTTCTTGATAAAAAACCATCCAGGTGCATGTTTTATACACAATTGTTTAATCAGTCTGAGAACATTGATTTATCAATGGAAATTTCGCATGAGCGAAAAAAACTTTTTCAATTGAATGAAGAACAGTAAGAGAACGACAATCTATTAGTACTTAGTTGTTCTCTGCAACAATATTATTTGAAATACTCCTTATACACAAAGGTCGACTGATTATAATATAAAATTTCCTTTTAAAAGGAATGGCTTGCCATGTTGTGAAGATGCGAATACATTCCGCTAAAAATAGCATTACATCATAATAATCGGAACAACTCGGCCATTACCGTCTAGCAAATGTTTAGTAGTTTACGTAATAATATCGGAATCCCCCGAAACTCGACTGGTTCCCACCTCCATGCGGGAAATTAGCATGCATAAAATAGAAAGCAGGGAAATTTAAAACCGGAAATACCCTTTCCAAAACAATACACGGCAAGCCAAAAAGCAAAACATTAATGGCAAATTATTTATATGTAGAAAAAGGTCAATAGTAGCATTTTACTTTATCATCATCTCATCTGACGGAAAAAAATGACAATACTTGTAAATATATGTACAAAGCATTTAACAGTGCTGAACGTATGTATCTATCATTATAATACAATAGTAACGAATATTACGTTTGATATGAATCAGACAATTGTGAGTTTACAAAACAACGAAGGATTTCAACATCATTTATCTTTACTTTCCAGGTTGTATTGCATTAATGAACATGGAAGTTTAGTGTCCTGAAAGCCAATTATATCACAATTTTATAAAAATTAAAACATGATTAGTTTATGTACACACTTTATTAACTTTGCAGATAATTCAAGGCGGCAATGAGGCGTTAATTGTCATTGATGTCATTATCATTGTCATAAATGAAAATTCACTACACATAGTTCGGCTTTCATTACAAGAAACTCTAGATTTGATGCGGATATAGCGCTCGTGTACAACCGAGTAAATAACGCGCAATGGATTAATTTAAAAAGTTGATATGGAAAACGCAACAATGACAAGAATATGCATGAAAACATTGTGCATTATCATCACGTGGATGAAAACACGTGTAAAAGTCCACTTCATTCTTCGCTTCTAACAACCAAAATGAATATTTAGTTTGCAAACCTGCCAAGCTTATTTACATAATTAAACATTGTTTCCTGTGTCTGTTTTTGCGCCATTGTTAATAAGAATCCATACAGCTTCGTCATCTTTCAAGCGATGCGCAATTTGTAATGGCGTTGCACCATTGTTTTCTCTAATATTAACATCTGCGTTGAAGTGTATCAGCTCATTCATAATGTCGTGTCTTCCAGCTGCATTAAGAGTGAGAGCAACGTGAAGGGCTGTCATTTTGTCTTTGTTCCTTATGTTCACATCAGCGCCTCTTTTTAAAAGCATGTTCACCGCATCCTTATATCCGTTGTATGCTGCCTGGTGTAAAGGTGTATCCCCATTGCTGTTCTTGGCGTTGACGTCTGCCTTGCCGTTCAGTAGCTCCACGATTATCTCGCAGTGCCCTTGACTCGCTGCCCAATGTAGAGCTGTCCAATCATCATTTGACATAATGTTTACATCAGCACCAACTCTAAGAAAACATTTCACTGCATCCTTATATCCGTTGTATGCTGCATAATGTAAAGGTGCGTCCCAATTGCTTGTCTTGACATTGGCATCGGCCTTGTTGTTAAGTAGCTCCTGAATTATCTCACAGTGCCCAACACTCACTGCATAATGAAGAGCTGTCCAGTTTTCTTTGTTCGTTATATTCACATCAGCGCCTCTTTTTAAAAGCATGTTCACTACATCCTTATATCCGTTGTATGCTGCCTGGTGTATAGGTGTATCCCCATTGCTATCCTTGGCATTGTTCACATCAGCACCGCTGTTTGAAAGCACTTTAACTGCATCCTCATTTCTTTTGTAAGCTGCCATGTGTAAAGGGGTATCCCCATTGCTGTCCTTGGCGTTGACGTCTACCTTGCCGTTCAGTAGCACCTCAATTATCTTACAGTGCCCTTTACTCACTGCCCGATGAAGCGCTGTACAATTATCATTGCTCATACTGTTTACATCAGCGCCTCTTTTTAAAAGCATGGTCACCGCATCCTTATATCCGCTGTATGCTGCCAGGTGTAAAGGTGCATCTCCATTGCTGTTCTTGACATTGACGTCTGCCTTGCTGTTTAGTAGCTCCTCAATTATCTCACAATGCCCTTTACTCGCTGCCAAATGAAGCGCTGTACTATTATCATTTCTCATACGGTTCACATCAGCGTCTCTTTTTAAAAGCATGTTCACTGCATCTTTATATCCGTTGTTTGCTGCCATGTGTAAAGGTGTTTCCCAATTTCTGTTCTTGGCGTTGACGTCTGCCTTGCCGTTCAGTAGCTCCTCAATTATCTTACAATGCCCTTTACTCGTTGCCCGATGAAGTGCTGTGCAATTATTATTGCTCATACTGTTCACATCAGCGCCTCTTTTTAAAAGCATGTTCACCGCATCCCTATATCCGTTGTTTGCTGCATTATGTAAAGGTGTATCCCCATTGAAGTCCTTGGCATTGACGTCTGCCTTGCCGTTTAGTAGCTCCTCAATTACCTTACAGTGCCCTTTAATCGCTGCCAAATGAAGCGATGTACTATTATCATTTATCATACTGTTCACATCAGAGTCTCTTTTTAAAAGCATGTTCACTGCATCTGTATGTCCGTTGTATGCTGCTATGTGTAAAGCTGTATCCCCATAGCTGTTCCTGGCGTTGACGTCTGCCATGCCGTTCAGTAGCTCTACAATTATCTCACAATGCCCTTTACTCGCTGCCGAATGAAGTGCTGTATTATTATCATATCTCATACTGTTAACATCAGCGCCTCTTTTTAAAAGCAAGTTCACTGCATCTTTATATCGGCTGTATGCTGCCATGTGTAAAGGTGTTTCCCCATTTCTGTTCTTGGCGTTGACGTCTGCCTTGCCGTTCAGTAGCTGCTTAATTATCTCATAATGCCCTTTACTTGCTGCCCGATGAAGCGCTGTACAATTATTATTGCTCATACTGTTCACATCAGCGCCTCTTTGTAAAAGCATGTTCACAGCATCTGTATATCCGTTGTCTGCTGCATCATGTAAAGGTGTATCCCCATTGAGGTCATTGGCATTAACGTCTGCCTTGCCGTTCAGTAGCTCTTCAACTATCTCACAGTGCCCTTTACTCGCTGCCAAATGAAGTGCTGTACATTTATCATTTTTCGTACTGTTTACATCAGCGTCTCTTTTTAAAAGCATGTTCAATGCATCTTTATATCCGTTGTATGCTGCTATGTGTAAAGGTGCTTCCCCATTGCTGTTCTTTGCGTTGACGTCTGCCTTGCCGTTCAGTAGCTCCTCAATTATCTCACAATGCCCTTTACCCGCTGCCCAATGAAGCGCTGTACAATTATCATTTCTCATACTGTTCACATCAGCGCCTCTTTTTAAAAGCATGTTCACTGCATCTTTATATCCGCTGCATGCTGCCATGTGTAAAGGTGTTTCCCCGTTGCTGTTCTTAGCGTTGACGTCTGCCTTGCCGTTCAGTAGTTCCTCAATTATCTCACAATGCCCTTTACTCGCTGCCGAATGAAGTGCTGTACAATTATAATTTCTCATACTGTTCACAGCAGCGCCTCTTTTTAAAAGCATTTTCACTGCATCTTTATATCCGCTGCATGCTGCCATGTGTAAAGGTGCTTCCCAATAGCTGTTCTTGGCGTTGACGTCTGCCTTGCCGTTCAGTAGCTCCTCAATTATCTCACAATGCCCTTTACTCGCTGCCAAATGAAGTGCTGTACTATTATCATTTCTCATACGGTTCACATCAGCGCCTCTTTTTAAAAGCATGTTCACTGCATCTTTATAACCGTTGTCTGCTGCACCATGTAAAGGTGTTTCCCCAATGAAGTCATTGGCATTGACGTCTGCCTTGCCGTTTAGTAGCTCCTCAATTATCCCACAGTGGCCTTCCCTCGCTGCCAAATGAAGTGCTGTACAATTATCATTTTTCGTACTGTTCACATCAGCGCCCCTTTTTAAAAGCATGTTCACTGCATCTTTATATCCATTGTATGCTGCTATGTGTAAAGCTGTATCCCCATAGCTGTCCTTGGCGTTGACGTCTGCCATGCCGTTCAGTAGCTCCTCAATTATCTCACAATGCCCTTTACTCGCTGCCGAATGAAGTGCTGTACTATTATCATTTCTCATACGGTTCACATCAGCGCCTCTTTTTAAAAGCATGTTCACTGCATCTTTATATCCCCTGTATGCTGCCAGGTGTAAAGGTGTATTCCCATAGCTGTTCATGGCGTTGACGTCTGCCTTGCTATTTAGTAGTTCCTCAATTATCTCACAGTGCCCTTTACTCGCTGCCCGATGAAGCGCTGTACAATTATAATTGCTCATACTGTTCACACCAGCGCCTCTTTTTAAAAGCATGTTCACTGCATCTTTATATCACCTGTATGCTGCCAGGTGTAAAGGTGTATTCCCATAGCTGTTCTTGGCGTTGACGTTTGCCTTGCTGTTTAAAAGCTCCTTTATTATCTCACAGTGCCCTTTACTCGCTGCCCGATGAGGCGATGTACAATTATCATTGATCATACTGTTCACATCAGCGCCACTTGTTAAAAGCATGTTCGCCGCATCTGTATATTCGTTGTTTGCTGTATCAAGTAAAGGTGTATCCCCATTGCTCTCCTTGGCGTTGACGTCTGCCCTGCCGTTCAGTAGCTCCTCAATTATCTCACAGTGTCTTTGACTCGCTGCCCGATGTAGCGCTGTACAATTGTAATTGGTCATAATGTTCACATCAGCGCCTCTTTTTAAAAGCATGTTCGTCGCATCTGTATATCCGTAGTATGCTGCATAATGTAAAGGTGTATTTCCATAACTGGTCTTCACATTGACGTCTGCCTTGCTGTTTAGTAACTCTTGAATTATCTCATAGTGCCCTACACTTACTGCATAATGTAGAGCTGTCATGTTATCTTTGTTCATAATATTCAAATCAGCGCCACTTTTTAAAAGCATGTTCACTGCATCTTTATATCCGTTGTATGCTGCATAATGTAAAGGTGCATCCCCATTGCTGTTCTTTGCGTTGACGTTTGCTTTGCTTTTCAATAGCTTCTTAATCACACCACAGTGCCCTTTATTAGCTGCCAATTCGTGTGCTTCCAAGTTCTGTTTGTGTCCCTTCCTGACTGCAAGATGCAGTGCGGTGTTTTTCGCATTGTCTACAATGTTCGCATTCGCCCCATTTCTTAAAAGGATGCTGACTGCCTTTAAGTTGACTTTAGCTGCTGCTAAGTGTAATGGGGTTTTTCCTTTTTTGTTAATGATATTTATGTCTTGAAGATTTACCAGTTCCAACATTCTTGCATGCTGTCCATATCTGACTGCACAGTGAAGTGGTGGGTCCACCAAGTTCTCATTGGCGCCGTATCGTACAAGCTCCTCATATATCATTTGATTCCCAATTTTTACAGCATAATGCAGAGCTGTTTTGTCTTTGCTGTCCACTTTGTTAGGTTCAACACCATGTCGTAGCAAACAACTGACCGCTTTTGTCAAATTCTCGCTAGTTGCTAAAATTAGCGGATACGAAAAGCTACCATCCAATTTATTACCGAAGCACTCACTATTAGGTTGCGCTCTGCCAGAATCTAAAAGTGTATTCAGCAAGGATGGGAGCTTGCGCATGACGGTACAAATTGAATCACCTGAAACCTGAGTATCTGGCATCAGTAGCAGTTTTATATTTAAAATTATTTGCTCTGCAAGAATCAATCGTTCATTTTTAATAATGTAGTCTAATAAAAACATGGGCATGATAGTGTTTTCGAGAAAGGTATAGTGTCGTAAATCATTAAACAATTTTGGTGATAATTTGTTATCTAAAATATAGTTGATGAACACATTCACAAAGTGTTTTGTCGAGAACGCGTCATGGTTTAGTACGTTGACTTCAATGTCCACCACGTTGCAATAAGTATTTTCAATTGGCAATTCATTGCATCCGTCCCGGAATATCATCTTGGTCAATTTCTCGCATAATTCGGTGTACATTCGGCTTGGAATAACAACTTTCATTTCAATGTCTTCCATTTTGACATTGTCTGAGACTGTCAGACGTTCCATGAGAAAATCTCGTTGACACAGCATAATACATTCCCGCGGCTTGTGTTTACCTAGCACGACCCCTACCATTTCGCCGATTAAATTGTGACTAAAGATATATTCACCTGAGCTGTTTATGTACATCAATAAATATGTAGTGTAGGCCTTCAATGCGCACTTTAGGGTTTCTATAAATCTATGGTCAATTTCAATTCCGAAGCAGTCGGCAACGTTTCGAATATGTGGTGAAACGCTCTTCGTGTTTTTCAGATCGGTTTCGTTAATTTTCTGGTCTTTCTGTGCCCAAACAACAACTAATGCAATAAACTTGTAAAACTGTTCAATGTCTTTTGACTTGTACAACTGCTCAATATATTCTTTAAAGTGGCACTCTGG
>Ga0224511_10005064_pt1 | contig 10217 bp, 6 predicted proteins | sample SF_May12_sed_USG_2_FD_169988 | JGI IMG/M metagenome (GOLD analysis project Ga0224511, IMG submission 169988) | Sediment microbial communities from San Francisco Bay, California, United States - SF_May12_sed_USGS_8_1 | ecosystem: Environmental > Aquatic > Marine > Sediment | place: USA... | reverse complement strand
GAAACAGTATTGGTAAAGTAATGACCCATACCTATACCCCATTCTGGAGGTCCACCTCCTTTGTAATTGACGTTTTTAAGTTTATTTGAACTGATACCACCAAAATTTTCGCCAATGTACAAATACCCATAGAATGGCGACGAATCAATGGCTGAAACAACAGGCTCTGATGCAAACAAAAATGTCGGGTACGCGAGTAAAATGCAGAATGCATTCAATACCAGCAACCGTCCGACTAAACCACGTGTATACATTGTTGTTTGACCGCACTTCTAACGTCCTAGCTGAGGGACCGAGGCTGCATCACGGCCGAAGGCCCTAGTGAGAGAAATAAACAGCTCGAGTGATTTGTTAGAGCACAAATTCCTCAACCTATCGCTCTTCGCTATGACTAATTATATTATCAACGATCTCACTGCGGCTTATTCACGAACCAGGCTCTCGGCAAATTCAAGATATACCTGGGCCTGTTCGGCACAGCATGTACTATTCTTTAGCCCTTCACCAATCAGGCGGGTGAGTTCTGCCAGAAATTGTTCATTGCGGTCATCTTTTTCAATCTCGCTGCCGTATTGCAGTGAGATGTCGATATTTGTTACGCCCTCGCCCCAGGGATGGTAGTAAACGAAAAATCGCTGTACTGCGCTGCGGTCAGCGAGCGTTCTTTCATAAATGCTGCAGGGCACGGAGGCACCCCTGCTATCGATGCACACACCGGTTCCCAAATGTCTGGCTGAACCGGGCAGGGCTTTGGGCGCTGTCATGGCGCATACTTCAAGCTCTTTGTCCTGGGGTTTTTGCCACAACAGCTGAGGAGAATGATCTGCCTTAGTGGCTCCGTGATTGGCCTTTTCAATCAATCGGGGTGTCACGCCGCCTTTAAATAGGGCCTGGTAATGGTGATCGCCGTCATGGAACACGAGGCATGCATAAACCTCATGCCCGCCGGAGGTGCGTGACTCGCACAATCTGAGATCTCCGACGCGTTCGGCACTTTCCGTCACATAGCCGGAACAATGATTGGTGGCGCTTACAGAGGCAGAAATGAAAATGCATGCCCACAATAGTTTTCTTAACGAGTCAATCGCGCGCATTCTGTACCCCCTAACATTCGAAAACTTACCAGACTTTATGACGCGCGCCTTTGCGGCCAGTCAAAATTCTCAAGATATTTCGTAATAAGTTTACCAAACTATTCCTTATAGAAATAGAGGTAACTCTTTCTGGGCAGCGGCTTATGGGGGCACTGCCGGCGCGCCTACGGTGTTTCACCTGTGGTATAAAATGAGATAACGCAATTATTTTTGGGGCAGCCACTGGCAGTTCATTAATAATTGTCTGAATAATTGCTAATACTGAACTAAGATTTTGTATAGGCGATGGCGGGAGTCCGTGTTGAACAAACCATCACAACGCCAGGCATTAAATCAATAACGAAAAAGGAATAACAATGAAGAAAGTCACAATTGTAGGGGCAGGCAGAGTAGGTGAGTCCACGGCACACAATCTTGCGAAGTCGGAACTATGTCGCGAGGTCATGCTAATTGACGTGAAGGATGGTGTACCGCAGGGTGCGGCGCTGGATATCCAGGAGTCTGCGCCACAATTTGGGTTTGATACAAAACTTCGTGGCAGCGTGAATCTCAAGGACATGGCAGGATCGGATCTTGTGATTGTCACCGCCGGCATTCCACGCAAGCCTGGCATGTCCCGTTCTGACGTATTGGACACCAACCTGGGAATACTTTACGGCATTGTCGATGAAATGCTGAAAGTGGCACCTGACGCCAAACTGCTGATTGTCAGCAACCCGGTGGATATTCTCACCTATGCCGCCTGGAAGCGAACGGGCTGGTCACGCAATCGTATTTTCGGCATGGCCGGGGTCCTGGATTCATCACGCATGGCCAGCTTCATTGCCATGGAAACCGGCTACTCGGTCAAGGACGTCACTGCCATGGTATTGGGGGGTCACGGTGACACCATGGTACCCATGATCCGTTTTACGTGTATTAACGGTATCCCTGTCAGCGAATTTTTATCGTTGGAAAAGATTGAAGAAATTATTGAGCGCACCCGCGGGGGTGGTGCTGAAATCCTGGCATTAAAACAAACGGGCAGTGCCTATGATGCGCCTGCTGCCTCAGTCACAGCCATGGTGAGCGCCATCAGCGACGACCGAAAGCGTATCCTCCCTTGCGTTGCGGTATTGGATGGCGAATACGGCGAAAAAGATATTTGCATGGGTGTACCGGTGGTGCTCGGGGAAAACGGTATGGAAAAAGTCATTGACCTGGAACTGACGGAAAACGAATCCGCGGAGTTCAAGCGGTCCATAAAATCAATCAGGGCTGACATGGAACGACTTACGACCTAGCACACTTCAACATTCATGCGCCTGGGTAAACAACTCTCCGAGTTCGCTGGCGTAACGCTTTTCTATTTCTTGCCGACGGGTCTTGAGTGTCGGAGTCAACAGGCCGTTTTCCACTGTCCAGGGCTCGGTGATACTAATAACATAGCGTATCTTTGCATACCCGGGAAAATCATGAAGCATATTGTTCGCGCGCCGACACAGTTCTTTCTCGTCGGCCAGGGAACTCACCACCAATAAACCGAGCTTCGGCCTCCCTTCACCGATCAGCATCACTTGTTCAAACACGGTATCCGCGAGAATGGCCTGTTCCACATCACCGGGTGAAACCTTCTCTCCGTTCGACATAACAATGATGTCTTTTACCCGACCGGTAATATAAATATGATTGTTACGTATCTCTGCAACATCACCGGTATGGAACCAGCCGTCCTTATCCACCACTTCCGCCGTTGCCTGCTCCTGGTCCCAGTAACCTTTCATGACAACGGGGCCGCGTACCTGTAACTCCGAATTGTCTCCGAGACGGGTCTCGACATTATCCAACGCCGCACCGACGGAAAAAGGATCGTTATCATTAACGCGATTAAAGCTGATGACCGGTGACGTTTCCGTCAGACCATAGCCATGCAGGAAGGTGATCCCCAAACCGATAAATGTTTTAAACAGGTGGGCTGGCATGGGCGCGCCCCCCAACAGAATGTATTTCACCCGGCCGCCCAACCTGCCTCTGAGTTTTTTGCCTACCAGCGCATCAAAAACCGGCCAAAGCATGTGGTCGATGGGCCCGGCTTTTCCTTGATAACGTTTCCAGCCGATATCCACCGCTTTCTCAAAGAGAAAACGTTTTAACGATCCTTGCGGCAAACCCTCCTGAACTTTATTGTAAATGCGCTCAAAGATACGCGGGACACAAACAAGAAGAGTAGGACGATGGTTTGCCATATCTTCCGCCAACTCGGGAATACCGCGAGCAAAAGTGGTCAACGCACCGACTGTGATCGCGATGTAGTAGCCGACCGTACGCTCAAACATGTGAGACAACGGCAGAAATGACAAAAACTCATCATCGCCATTGATTTCGTAACAGGCATACGATAATGCAAACAGATCACTGATAAGATTACCGTGAGTCAGCATCACACCTTTCGGCCGCCCTGTAGTGCCCGAGGTATATACCACCGTGGCCAGGTCCTCCTCAGTCAAAGCAGTATTGGCCTGATAATCCCCTTGCGCCGGCAACCAATCGCTCAAGCCAGTAACCCGTTCGTCCTGACCGGCCGGCGCATTATTGGCGCACACAACCCTATGAAGGGTTTTCACTTGCCCGAGCAAGTCAGAACATATTTTGCCGTCTTCCAGCACCAGTAATTTGGCGCCGGAATCATTAATACACCACGCCATATTGTCGGGCCTGTCATTATAAAATAACGGCACCGTAACAAGACCCAGCGCCATGGCTGCCTGGTCAAACAACACCCAGTTAATACTGTTGCGCATGCAGATGGCAACGCGGTCACCGGGCGCCAGTTGCTCCTGCACCAATGCCTTTTGCCACCTGCCGGCTTCGTGGGCAACATCGGACCATGTCATCTCCTGCCACCTGTCTCCGGTAAACTGACGATAGGCCAGTTTATCCGGGGATAGCCGCACTCGACGGGCGAATAACTCCGGGATGCTTTTTGCGCTTTCGACTCTCATTGGATTATTGTCTTAGTTTGTCTCTTTCGATTGTGGCGCCTGGGTCCAGCCCTCATCCGGCCGGAAACGTTCGCCACACTCCTCGGTTAATCGGAACAGGCTATGGGAAACATTTTCCCAACCGATGTCTTTGGCATAATGCATGGGGCCACCCAGGAATGGCGCAAACCCTGTACCGTAGACCATGCCCGCATCCACATCATCTTCCGTTGCCACCACACCTTCTCTCAAGCATGCCATGGCCTCATTTAATAAACGCAGAGTCAGGCGCTCGGTTAAGGTGTGCTTGGCCAAACCGACCGCTGTGGATTGGCCGGCAGCGATCTGCTTGCCCTGCTTGTCATAACGATAGAAACCCTGGCCGCTTTTCTTGCCCAACTTTCCTTCTTTTACCATTTCACGCAATTTTTCCGGCACCTTGATTCCCAATGGCTCAGACAACTCCTCGGCCACAGACAAACAAATATCGAGCCCGACGGTATCCGCCAGGAATATCGGCCCCATGGGCATACCGAAGTCCACCGCCGCTTTGTCGATCGCGGAAATTGCAGTGCCTTCCTCTGACATAAGCATGGCTTCGATAAGATAGGGCATCAAAATCCGGTTGACCAAAAACCCCGGGCTGCTTTTCACGTCCAACGGCAACCTGCTGATCGCCGTGGTAAACGAGCGTGCACGCGCCAATGCCTGTTCACTGCTTTGCTGGCCACGCACAATTTCCACCAACTGCATCTTGGCAACCGGATTGAAAAAGTGCAGACCGACAAGGCGTGTTGGATCTTTAAGCGCTTTGGAAATCACTTCCAATGGAATACTGGAGGTATTACTGGCGAGAAGTGTATTTGGCGACACTTTCTTTTCCACATCAGCGAATAACGCCTGCTTGGCGGCCTCATTTTCAATGATGGCCTCAATCACCAGATCAGCATGCCCCAGTCCACTGCCTTGCAGATCAGGCATAAGGTGATCAAGCGCCTCTTCAATCCTTCTCGGGTCCTTTAATTTTTTCTTGAAGAATTTATGGGCGCGCTGCATAGCCCGGGCAATGGCTTCCGGCTGCCGGTCCTGCAACGTCACAAAAAAACCTTTTTGCGCCAACCAGGCGGCAATGTCGCCACCCATCACGCCGGCGCCTACGACATGTACACGACTAATACCATGATCCCGGGCACGGCCATGATGTTTCAGGGACTCACTTAATAGAAACACCCGTACCAAATTTCGACTGGTGCGCCCTACCAGCAACTCGCCCAGGGATTTGGCCTCCTGCTCCAGATTGGCGCCACGCTGCCACAAATCCAGTATGCGATAAGGCGCAGGGTAATGATCCGGACTGGCCTTTGCCGCCACTTTCTTTTGCATGATCTGCAAAACAATATTCTTGATAAAGGGCCAGTGTGGCAGGCTCTTTATTAAACTGAACTTTCGCTTCTTCGGTTTCTGTATCAGGCCCAGCGCGGCACGCATGAGATGACGCTCAGGTACCGTTTCATCCACCAGACCCATACGTTTCGCAGCCCGACTGGAAACTGTTCGACCGGTAAGCATAAGATCCAGCGCTGCAACATCTCCTACCAACCTTGGCAATCTGACTGTGCCGCCAAAGCCGGGATGAATACCCAGGAGCACTTCCGGCAAGCCCAGACGTGTACCCTCGTCTTCCCTGGCAACACGATACTTACATGCGAGCACCAGCTCGCAGCCACCGCCAAGACAGTTACCATGGATAATCGCGACGGTAGGAAAGGGCAATGCCTCGAGGCGATCAAATACCTTCTGGCCCCGCCGCGCCAGCTCCCCGGCAAGGACAGCATCTTCAATGTCACCAAACTCCTTTACGTTTGCGCCCAGAATAAAATCTTTTTTCTTGGCAGAGCGCAGGATCAGGCCCTTCTTTTTTTCACCCGCCAGCGTTGTTAACAGCTGGTCCATTTCAGCGAGTACTTCGCCGGACAAGACATTCGCTGACTGACCTGCAACATCCAGATCCAGAACAACCACATCGTCCTGATCTTGACGTCGCCAGTGATTCAGACTCATGACTTACCCCCTTCCACCCTGACCAGCATGGCGCCACCCTGGCCGCCGCCGATACAAAGTGTTGCCACACCCTGGCCACCTCCACGATGACGTAATGCCAATAGCAAGTGCAGCACCAGTCTGGCGCCGCTGGCACCCACAGGATGGCCGCAGGAGATGGCGCCACCATCCGGATTCAGGCGCCGCGGATCCATGCTGCCCAATGCGGATTTAAGCCCTAACTCTTCGCGGGCATAGTCATCGCTGGCCCAGGCAGCCTGACATCCCAATACCTGGGCAGCAAAGGCCTCGTTCAATTCCATATGATCAAGATCACCCATGGTCAATTTTTGGCGGGCCAATAATCCGGCCACCGCGTGCACGGGGCCCAGGCCCATTTGGCTGGGATCTACCCCGGCCCACTCGTGATCCACCAGTTCTCCCAGAACAGACAAATCGTATTTTTCAATGGCCTTTTCGCTGGCTAACAACAACATGGCGGCACCGTCAGTGATTTGTGAACTGTTGGCCGACGTCACCAGCCCATATTTACGATCAAACACCGGCTTCAGTTTGGCCAATTGCTCCATGGTACTACCGCGGCGCATGCCGGTATCGTCCTTGTAATGCTTGCCTTTGTCGTCATAGAGAATTTCTATCTCGTCTTCCATGTGACCCGCATCATAGGCGGCAGCCAGGCGTTCATGGCTTTGCAAGGCATATTCATCCTGTTGTTCACGGGTAATACCAAAACGGTGAGCAACAATCTCCGCCGTCTGGCCCATGGACAGCTTGACCAATGGATCGCTTAATCCCAGTAACAAAGTAAAAACCGGTTTGAGGTTTTTCAATCGAAAGGCGCTGATGGCCTTAAGCCGATCAACCGGCGAACGGGCACGCATTAACCCTGATAGCCAGTTCACCATATCTGCATTCCATTGAACGGGCGCACGGCTCATGGCTTCGGTACCACCGGCCAATATCAGATCGGAATAACCCAGTGCAATACGTTCCCTGGCGCTGGCCAGGGCCTGCAATCCCGACGCGCAATTCCGTTGCACGGTAAAGGCAGGCACCTTTTTACCGCAACCCAGGCGCAGGGCAATAATGCGGGCAATATTGGCTTCGTTGGGTGCGGGAATAACACAACCAACGATTACTTCATCAATGGCCTCCGGCTGAAAAGGCATCCGGGTTAATACGGGGCGCGCAGCCGCTACGGCGAGATCGGCAGCGCTGAATTTTCCAGTGCTACCCAGCGCCTTCAAAAATGGCGTACGGGCACCGTCCACCACAAAAACTCGTTTTCCTTTTGCCATCCAATAGTTCCGATTTTGTTTTAGTTAGAATATTTTTTTACATTGCGTCCTGTGCAAAATCATCTACCATAATTGTTGCCTTACGCGCCTTGTCTGCAATACGGATTAAATCGGCTTCATCATCAGTAATAATGTTTTCATTCACTGCCGCAGTCAACAACGCCTCCAGATCCTTTAGTGCGCTGATTCGGTAACTGATATCAGCCTTGCGTAGTTTTTTGGAAGCCTCTTCCGCTGCGATCACTTTATCCAGTGCGTGCTCTATGCGGCCAATAGCGTCATCAGTATCAGAGGAAATAAAAATTCCATGAGTCAAACGATCTCTGGCATCGGACGGTTCTAAGAGTACCCGCGCTATACGTCTACCCAGTCTGTCACTGGGAGGACGAAAATGACGACCCAGTGGAAATATCACCAGCCGCATCAACATGGCCGCCGGTCGATTGGGAAAATTACGCAAAACACCATCTAGTGCCTGTTGGCATTGATACAAGGAGTTGTAACAAACCCATTTAACAAATGCCGCATCACTCTCGGGAGCACCGTCATCATGGAAACGTTTTAAAGTCGCAGAGGCCAGATACAAATGACTCAGGACGTCGGCGAATCGTCCGGAGATTTTTTCCTTGCGCTTCAAGGCACCGCCCAACACCAGCATGGCCACGTCGGACGAAAACGCAAAGGCGGCGCTGATACGACTAAGGTGCTGATAAAAACGCCCGGTGTCGTTGGAAACAGGTGAAGGTATAAGACGCCCACCGGTAAGAGCCAGGAGAAAAGACCGCACCGCATTGCTGATAGTAAACCCGACATGACCAAAAAAGGCCCGATCAAACATTTCGCTGGCCCTGGCCTGATCCGATTCAGCGACAGCCTGCATCTCACTAAAGACATAGGGATGACACCGGATGGCTCCCTGGCCATAAATAATCAGGGAGCGTGTCAGAATGTTGGCACCTTCAACGGTAATACTGATTGGCACTGCCTGATAGACCCGCCCAAAAAGATTATGTGGTCCAAGACAAATACCGGAACCACCACGAATATCCATGGCGTCATTGACGACCTGGCGCATATGTTCGGTTAACTGGTATTTCACCACTGCCGACAACACAGACGGCTTTTCGCCCAGATCCACGGCACCGGCCGTCATGGTGCGTGCGGCCTCCATCATATAGGTATAACCGGCGATACGGGCCAGGGCCTCTTCCACGCCCTCGAACTTGCCGATGGGCATTTTGAACTGGCGCCGTATGCGCGCGTAGGCGCCTGTTGAACGGCTGGCCAGCTTGCCGGAACCGGTACTTAACGCGGGCAGGGAAATGGAGCGGCCTGCCGCCAGACTTTCCATTAACATGCGCCAACCCTGACCCACGCGATCCGCGCCGCCGATAATCCAGTCCATGGGAATAAACACATCTTTTCCATAATTAGGGCCGTTCTGAAACATAATATTCAGCGGATTGTGCCGGCGGCCAATACTGACACCGGGGGTGTCGGTTGGGATCAGAGCGACAGTAATGCCAAGTTCTTCGGTATCGCCCAGCAAATGATCCGGATCATAAAGTTTGAACGCCAACCCGAGCACAGTGGCGACCGGACCCAGGGTGATATAACGTTTGTCCCAGTTAAGACGAATACCGACAACATCAGGCTTGCCTTCAAACTCCTGTTTAACCACCACACCCGTATCCGGCATAGCGCCGGCATCACTGCCCGCTTCCGGACCGGTTAACGCAAAACAGGGGACTTCCTCGCCTGTCGCCAGTTTCGGCAAATAATAATTTTTCTGATCTTCGGTGCCGTAATGCATCAGCAACTCAGCCGGCCCCAAGGAATTGGGCACCATGACAGTCACCGCTGCGGTAACACTGCGGCTGGCAATCTTCATCACCACCGACGAATGCGCCAGTGCCGAAAATTCCAATCCTCCATAGCGCTTCGGAATAATCATGCCAAAGAAGCGCTTGTCTTTCAGAAAGCGCCAAACCTCCGCCGGCAGATCGTGGTCATCGTGATTAATCTTCCAGTCATCCAGCATACGGCAAAGTTCATCTACCGGACCATCAACGAATGCTTGTTCCTCTTTCGTCAACTGGGGTTTGGGAATCAACAGCATCTTGTTCCAGTTGGGGCGGCCACTGAATAAATCCGCATCCCACCATACCGTACCGGCCTGCAATGCCTCACGCTCAGTCTGAGACATGCTAGGCATAATCTTTTTAAAAATAACCAGAAGCCGATCGCTAATGAGTGATCGGCGCAGGAAAGGGATATTTAACGGAATCGCTACCAGTAAAAATAGCAGCCACAATAACAACTGAAACGGGATGGCGGCCTTACCAAAGAGAGTGTATGCACTGACAATGGCTGCCATCACCAGGGTTGCAAACCATAGAGGCGTACGCAGATAAGCCACGACCCACAAACCGGCCAGTAACAATAAAACCCAGAGCGAAAAGTCCATCCTATTCTCCGTTATTCTTATTACTAGTGTAGTCCTTTTTTAGACCCAGGCTGTTCAGCCTGGCACTGCGGCTTCGGTAACTATATTAATGTAACCCCCTAATTTCGCAACAACTGGAATAAAATGGTTACAAAAAGGACAAATAGGCCGGTTTGCAATCTCCGAAAATAATAAACCCGGCCTAAGGCCGGGTTTTTTAAGCACAATAAACTCGTCGCTTAAAACTTCCAGGAACCCTGAACGCTCAGGATATCAACACTGGCTTCATAGGTACCAACAATTTGGTGGCCTAAACTATCGGTATTATTGATATCTGCATCATCGACTATCAAGTGAG